>MJGMH2__coassemble_801_pt1 | contig 116885 bp, 106 predicted proteins | sample MJGMH2__metabat2_low_PE_013 | metagenome-assembled genome bin MJGMH2
CTGTTTTGGTTTCACTTAAATCTTTTCCATCAGTCCTGATTGACAAAGAGCCTTTTTTGTCACAGCTTTTTTTGTATTCTATTCTTTTCCTAGTGCTCGTTGAATAGCTTTAACAATTTCCACTACTGGAATAATTGCAAAGGAAGAACCAACGACAATTCCCCATTGATATAAATCAAGGTGGGCAACACGGAAAACATCATTTAGACCAGGAACAACAATAATGACCATCATTAAGAAAAATGACAGTAAAATCGCCCAGTTAAATGATTTGTTGCGGAATGGTCCCACTTTAAATAAGGATTGGTGAACAGATTTCACATTAAATGCATGGAACAATTGCATCAACCCTAATGTTGCAAAGGCCATTGTTAACGCATCGCTGTGAATTGCTTCATACGTTGCGTGAACGGGCCATTGGATAGCAGACCAATAAACAAACAAGACAGTCGCTGCTTCTAAAATCCCTTGATAGATGATACTTGAGAAAACACCACCAGAGAACAAGTTGGAGTTACGACCTCTTGGCTTGTGGCTCATTAAATCTTTTTCAGCTGGTTCCATCCCCAAGGCAATCGCAGGGAATGTATCTGTTACTAAGTTAATCCATAATAGGTGAATTGGTAATAATGTATCCCAGTTTAGCATTGTAGCAATAAAGAGTGTTAAAACTTCCCCTAAGTTAGCAGCCAATAAATACTGTACGGCTTTTTGAATATTAGAGAAAACTTTACGTCCTTCTTCAACAGCCACCACAATTGTAGCAAAGTTGTCATCTGCTAAGACCATGTCAGAAGCACCTTTTGAAACTTCAGTACCAGTAATCCCCATACCAACCCCAATATCGGCTTGTTTTAAGGCAGGGGCATCGTTGACACCGTCACCAGTCATGGCCACAACTTTACCTTCTTTTTGCCAAGCTTTTACAATTCGCACTTTATGTTCAGGTGATACCCGCGCATAGACAGAATAATTTGCCACTTTTTGAGCAAATTCTTCATCTGACATTTGATTTAATTCAGCACCAGTTAAAACAGCTGCATCATCGCCAGCTTTAATAATTCCCAGACGAGCCGCAATAGCTTCTGCGGTATCTTTGTGGTCGCCGGTAATCATAATTGGACGAATACCTGCTTCTTTGGCAACTTTAACTGCATCGGCAGCTTCAGCGCGTTCAGGGTCGATCATGCCGACTAAACCGGCAAAAATTAAATCATTTTCAACGACTGCAGAATCCAATTCAGTTGGAATTGAATCAACATATTTATAAGCCATCCCTAACACACGTAGCGCTTGTTTGGCCATATCTTTATTGTTGTCTAAAATGGTTTGCTCTTCTGCTTTATTCATCGGTTTTACGTCATCAAACACTTGATACTGTGTGCAACGACCTAATAACACATCTGGTGCCCCTTTAACAGCCACCAGGTAGCGACCGTCTGCTTGTTGGTGAATTGTAGACATCAATTTTCTTTCTGAGTCAAAAGGTAGTTCCGCAACACGAGGTTCTTGGGCTACTTTTTCAGTCACGTTAAACCCTTGATCCTGACCAAATTTCACAAGGGCTGTTTCAGTTGGATCACCGATTAATTCCCCTTCTTGACTGAATTTTGTGTCGTTGGCGTAGTTCATCACTTTAAGCGCCATATTATCGGCAGGAATTTGTTCACTGGCAGGATATTGTTGCCCGTTAGTATAAAGTTTTTCAACTGTCATTTGATTTAATGTCAACGTACCAGTTTTATCAGACGCGATAATATCGGTTGAACCTAGTGTTTCTACCGCTGGTAATTTCCGAATAATGGAATTACGTTTGGCTAAAACTTGCGTTCCTAACGCTAAAATAATCGTTACAATTGCCGGTAATCCTTCTGGAATCGCTGCAACAGCTAAAGATACAGACGTTAATAACATATCCATCCACGGTGTACCGTTAACTAATGTACCAAATAAGAACATAATGACAGCAATTACTAAAATTGCAGCCGTTAAGAATTTACCTAAGTGATTCAAGTTGTTTTTTAGTGGTGTTTCCGTTTCGTCGGCTGCAGCTAACATCCCTGCAATTTTACCAACTTCGGTCTTCATCCCAGTGTTTACAACAACACCTTTTCCGCGACCATAAGTGACGTTACTATTAGAATAAGCCATGTTAATGCGATCGCCGATTCCGATTTCATCGCCTTCTAAAACAACTAACTCTTTTTCAACAGGGACTGATTCCCCTGTTAAAGCAGCTTCTTCAATTTTTAATGAGCTGGCTTCAATTAAACGCATATCAGCAGGAACAACATCGCCGGCTTCTAATAAGACAATGTCCCCTGGTACAAGTTCTGTACTTTTAATTGATAAGGCATGACCGTCTCGCATAACATTAGCATTTGGGGTGGACATATCCCGTAATGCTTCAATTGCAGCTTCTGCTTTTGATTCTTGGACAACACCCATCACAGCGTTAATAATTACAACAAGCAAAATAATGATGGAGTCAACAGGTTCGTGGGGAGCCGAAATAATTGCGGCAACTAGTAAAACCAAAATCATCAAGTCTTTGAACTGTTCAAAGAACTTTTGAACCATTGATTTTTTCTTACCTTCTTCAAGCTCGTTTTCACCATATTCGCTTAAACGTTTTTTGGCTTCTGTGGCACTAAGGCCCTCAGCAGTTGCATCTAACTCTTTTAGAACCTCTTCTGGCGTTTGGGAATAAAACGCTTGGCTCAACTGCTGCTTTTTGTTTTCTTCTGACAATTTTGTTCCTCCTTTGAAATTTTCCTCCACAAGTCAGCTAAAAAAAATAGACTTGTGTATGTGCATAACATACATAAGTCTCACTAATTAAGGCAACACCAGAAAATAAATTTCGGTTGGTGATGTTGCCACAGCTTATGCTGCTAGTTACTCCCTCATGAAAACATATAAATACAAAGAACATTATATAGTAGATTGTAGTTGCGAGCAAATACTTTTCATAAAAGACAACTAGGAAAAAGAAAGAAAAAAACTGAAGGTACTTCTTTGGCACTTGCGTAATAAAGGTAGAATTAAAAAAAATGCGCTGCAAATTTCTTGAAATTTCAGCTTATCACCTAGAAATAGTATTTCAGAAAAAATTTTTACTAGAACAAAAGTAAAAAAAATCGTGTTGTCAGCATCTTTTAGTTACTGACAACACGGTTAAATTAGGCAATTACTGATCCATTTGGCATTTGTTTGGGAGCTTCAACAATAGCTAAGTTGCCATTTTCATCTTCGGCAGATAAAATCATCCCTTGGCTAATTTGACCACGCATTTTTCGCGGTTTTAAGTTAGCTACGATAACAACTTTTTTACCAATCAACGCTTTTGGATCTGGATAAAATTCAGCGATTCCTGACAAGATTTGACGATCTTGCGAATCTCCGGCAGCTAAGCGAAATTGTAAGAGTTTGTCTGCTCCTTTGACTTTTTGACAGTCGATAACTTCGGCTACTTTTAATTCTACTTTATCAAAATCATCATATTTGATTTGTTTTTCTTTAACTGAAACCAATTCTGTCTCTTCTGGGTCCCACTTCACTGTTTCTTCTGGAGTAACAACACCTTCTGTCATTTTCTTTTGAATGTATGCTACTTCTACTTCTTGATCTAAACGTGGGAAAATTGGTTTACCTTTAGCCACGACTTTTGTATTCCGTGGAAATTCTCCAAAGCGCAAATCTTTTAAGTCCATCGTTTCCGCATCTAAACCTAGTTGTTGGAAAATTTTCTTTGGTGTTTCCGTCATAATTGGTTGTAATAAAATCGCAACAATACGCAAACTTTCAGCTAAATGCACCATGACACTATCTAATTCGGCCTTGTGCTCTTCATCTTTTGCTAATACCCAAGGTTCAGTTTCATCGATATATTTGTTTGCCCGAGAGACCAAAGTCCAAACTTCCGCTAAAGCAACACTAAATTCCATTTTATCCATTGCTTGGTGGTAACGGCCTACCACATTTGCAGCCGTTGTGGATAATTCACTATCAAAAGCAGTCACTTTAGAAGCATAAGCCGGTACATTGCCATCACAATATTTATTAATCATCGCAATCGTACGGTTTAATAAGTTACCTAGATCATTAGCCAAATCATAGTTCACTCGAGCCACAAAATCTTCTGGCGTAAAGACGCCGTCTGAACCAAAAGGCATTGCCCGTAATAAGTAATAACGTAATGCATCTAAGCCGTAACGTTCAACTAACATTTCCGGATAAACCACATTTCCTTTTGATTTACTCATTTTGCCGTCTTTCATTAACAACCAGCCGTGACCAAAGATTTTTTTAGGTAATGGTAAATCTAGCGCCATCAGCATAATTGGCCAATAAATCGTGTGGAAACGGACAATTTCTTTACCTACCATATGCACATCAGCAGGCCAATATTTATCAAATAAAGTAGTATCATCTGAGCCGTAACCTAAAGCAGTAATATAGTTAGATAAGGCATCAATCCAAACATATACAACGTGTTTTGGATCGGATTTAACAGGGATGCCCCATTTAAAAGTAGTCCGTGATACTGCTAAATCCTCTAAACCAGGTTTAATAAAGTTGTTAATCATTTCATTTTTACGAGATTCTGGTTGAATAAATTCTGGGTGTTCATTGTAATATTCCAATAAACGATCAGCATATTTACTCATGCGGAAAAAGTAAGATTCTTCTTTTACCAATTCGACTTCATGCCCACTTGGTGCTTTACCGCCGATCACTTTACCATCTTCATCACGATAAACTTCTGCTAATTGTGTTTCAGTAAAGTACTCTTCATCAGAAACAGAATACCAACCTTCGTATTCACCTAAATAGATATCCCCTTGGGTTAAAAGACGATCAAAGATTTTTTGGACTGCTGCTTTATGATAATCGTCCGTTGTCCGAATAAATTTATCGTAACTAATATCTAATGTTTTCCACAACTTTTGAATATCAGCTGCCATTTTATCTACATAAGTTTGGGGTTCAACACCTAATTCTAATGCCTTTTTCTCGATTTTTTGACCGTGTTCATCAACACCAGTCAAATAAAAAACATCAAAGCCCATTAAACGTTTGTAACGTGCAACCGCATCACAGGCAATTGTAGTGTATGAGTTACCAATATGCAGTTTGCCGCTGGGATAATAAATCGGTGTTGTAATATAAAAAGTTTCTTTTCCAGCCATGGATTTTCCTCCTAGTAATAAAAAAGTAAAGATGACTCTTTGGGACCAGTCGCTTTAAAAAGCTACTAAAATACCACAAATGGCTATTCGTCGCATTTCAACCAAGGTCGTCACCTAAATTTTTAAGTACACATCACGTAAATGATTCTTAGCTAGTATACCACAATTCTAACTTTCTTTAAGTGCTTTTCCTTGTAAAAAACAAAGGCAAATTCATTTTCACTGGATTTGCCCGCCTTAAAGAAATTTTTTTTGGTATAATGAAAGAGATTAACGAAATTGAGGGACACAATATGACAAAAAAACATCGGCTTTTAATCGCGGCCATTGCCGTTTTAACACTTTTCCACATGATATTTTGCGCTTTTTACGGCCGCTTATATGGCTATTTTAATTTAGAGGGACAATTACAATCTTTTTTGACCACAACTGCAATTATTCGTGGCCTTTTACTGATTGGAATCGCTATTTCAGGCTTTATTAGCTTAAAAGATAAAGCGAGCAAAACAACTCCTTTTTACCTGATTTTCTTTTTATTCAATTTAATTATTCCATTTATTTTTAAATAAAGTAGAGGTGAGCAGTTTTATGCCAGAGTTTGCATCAAAATCTGAAGAAAAACATTACTATGAACAAGTTGCCACCGAAGAAGACTTTCTGCAGTGGTATAAAAAGCAAGATCACCCAGAATATGAGAAACCTTCTTTAACTGTTGATATGGTTTTAATGTGTTACAACAAAGAAGAAGACCAGTTAAAAATGCTTTTAATTAAGCGTAAAAGCCATCCTTATCGTAATTCTTGGGCATTGCCTGGCGGATTTGTAATGCCAAATGAATCAACTGATGACTCGGTATTACGAGAAACATTGGAAGAAACGGGAGTAGAAATTTCTAAATCCAATATTGAACAACTCCATACTTTCAGCACGCCTAATCGCGATCCCAGAGGTTGGGTAGTCACCGTTAGTTATTTAACTTTTATTGGAGAAGAACCATTAAGTGCCGGGGATGATGCGGATGAAGTTCGGTGGTTTACCATGGAACGAAAAGGAAGCCAGCTGTATTTAACCAGCGGTCAAGACGTTGAGATTATTTTGAACTTAAAAACTGGCCTTTCTTCCGGTAGCGATTCTCTAGCTTTTGACCACAGTCAAATTGTCTTAAAAGCTTTTAAACGCGTCGCAGAAAAAATGGAACATGAACCTAGAGTTTTACAAGTTTTAGGACCTACTTTTACGATCACTGAAGCCCGCAAAGTTTTTGCAAAATTTTGGGGCATGGATTTTAAAAGTATCGATCATTCCAACTTTAAAAAAGCGATGTTGCAATATTTTGATGAAATTGGTGAAAAACCCCTTGGCATTGGCCGGCCTTCTAAAATTTATCAACTAAAAAAAGAAGTTCTCGCAGCTAAATTCTAAATTTTTGCGCCATGTCAGCTTTATTCGAAAACAGGAGGTGCGACAAGTCTTTTGTCACACCTCCTGTTTTTTCTTTATTCTAAAGTAGATTTTCGACAAAAACACCTTACCTCACAGTGAGAAAGCCACTAATCCTCTGTTACTTCTTCAAAATCACCAATCCGTTTGGCCATAATAATATCGGGTTTAAACCAACCGCTTGCGTCAGGAATTACACCCGTAATTTGATACCCCATTTTTTCATAAAAACTATATGGATGATTTTTCAAATTTTTAATTTGCGCAATTGCTGCTAAAGGTTCTTGATAGAGGTCCATTTGACTTAAAGTTGTTTCATTGTTTTCATCGTCAGCACCTAAATAAATGGTAATCCCGCCTCTAGAAGCAATTTCCGATTCTAAAAAAGAAACCAAGCGAGCACCAATATTTTGTCGCCTAAAATCTGGCACTACTACTAAAGGATGCAATTCCCAACCCGTTTGACCATATTGTGGAATCGCCCCAATAAAGCCCACCAGCTCCTCTTTTACTAAAGCAGCAACTGCAATGCGTTCTGGTGCTAACAATTTTTCAACTTCTGTTTTAGCTGATTGACCATATTCTTTAGGCCATGTTTTGGCTAAAAGATCTGCCAATTGATCTTTTAAAATTGGATTATCCCTTTCAAATTCTGTAATTAACATTGGCACACGCCTCCTGTAGTATTAAAGGTAGTTTACCAATAATTCAAAAATGCAGGAAATAATATGACTTTTTCTTAAATCAGAATATAAATGAAAAAAAGTGGCATCAGCCACTTTTCTAATCACAACGATTAAGTAATTTTACGCGTGTTGTTTTTGCTTTTTTTGTTCTTGCATTTTTTTACTCCGCAATTGTCCACAGGCCGCATCAATATCTGTACCATGTTCTTTACGAATTACACAATTGATTCCATTACGTTTTAAAATATCATAAAAGCGTAAAACATCCGCTTTTTCACTACGAGAATATTGATCGTGTTCACTGACTGGATTGTAAGGAATTAAGTTGACGTAAGCTAATTTTTTCTTATCTTTTAACAACTCAGCAAGTTCTTTGGCATGATGGGGGCGATCATTGACATTATTTAACATAATGTATTCAAAGGTAACCCGTCGATTCGTTTTTTCGATATATTCATCAATTGCTTCCATTAAGACTTCAATTGGATAGCTTTTATTAATACGCATCATGGAACTTCTGACTTCATTATTAGGGGCATGTAACGAAATAGCTAAATTAACTTGCAAGCCGTTATTCGCGAATTCTTTAATATTACGGGCCAAACCACTTGTAGAAACCGTAATGTGGCGGGCACCGATGGCTAAACCTTTAGGATCATTAATCACTTGAATAAAGTTCATGACATTATCGTAATTATCAAATGGTTCGCCTATTCCCATCACGACGACATGGGAAACACGATCCCCATTATTCAGTTGATCAAAATAGTGTTGCACTAACATAATTTGGGCGACAATTTCCCCGGTTGTTAAATCCCGTTGCTTTCGCAATAGGCCACTTGCACAAAAAGTACAACCAATATTACAGCCAACTTGGGTAGTGACACAAACTGACATGCCATAGTCTTGCCGCATTAGGACTGTTTCAATCATTAGTTTATCCGGCAACTCAAATAAATATTTAACCGTACCGTCACTTGCCTCTTGGACTACTAATTGCTTTAAAGGATTTACAACAAAGTGTTCTTCTAGTTTTGCGATTAAAGCTTTCGACAAATTCGTCATTTGTGCAAATTCTGACACACGCTTTTCATAAAGCCATTCCCAAACTTGATTGCCCCGAAACTTCTTTTCGCCATTTTCAATCAACCAGTTCATTAGCTCTTCTTTATTTAAACCATAAATAGATGGTTTCATTGTTGGTTTTTTCACAATTTTTCCCCTTTTTGACAGATTCGCTCCATACTATAACAGATTTATTATCTATCTTTCAACCTGGCTTAGTCTTTTTTAAAGAAATAAACAAAGTGAAAAGACTCATTTTGTCTAAAAAGAAAAAATATGTTTGAGTAAAACCCTAATAGTTGTCTAGTTTCTAAGATTTTTATATGTACTAAAGAAAAAAGTTTTCTAAACTGCTTAGCTTAGCTAAGCACGTCTAGAAAACAGATTAAATCAGCTAAAATATAGCTTTCTTTTATTACAATTTACTTTTGAGGTGGTGTCTGTTCTTTTTTTGATGCGCTTAATTTTTGTTCTTGTTTTTCCAACTCACCATAGGCATTGCGGCTGAGTGTATTACCGTTTGCTGCTCCGCCGTTACGCGTGAGGGCAGTAATTTTTCGTAACATTTTAAGCAAAAATTCTTGCATCGTTACCTCCTTTTGTTCCATTAAAAAATTAGTTTGCTACTCTAAATCTTGCGGAACTTCTTCTGTTGGGACTGGTTCAATTAAAACTTTACGCGGTTTACTTCCTTCAGAAGGGCCTACCACACCGTGCATTTCCAGTTCATCAACTAGACGCGCTGCCCGATTATAACCAATCCGAAAACGGCGCTGCAATAACGAAACGCTAGCAGTCTGCATATCAACAACCAAATCTTTGGCTTGTTCGTATAACTCATCTTCTGGTTGAGCATTAGCACCATTTGCAGTCTCGTCTTCTTCTGTGACCATCATTTTTTCTTCATATTCTGCCCCTTGTTGTTCAGTGATAAAGGCTACCACTCGCTCTACTTCATGATCGGAAATAAAGGCACCTTGCACGCGAATCGGTTTATTTTCACCCATTGGTAAAAAGAGCATATCCCCGCGCCCTAGTAATTTTTCAGCGCCATTACTATCTAAAATTGTACGGGAATCCGTCCCACTCGAAACAGCAAAAGCCATGCGGGAAGGAACGTTAGCTTTAATAATCCCGGTAATAACATCCACACTCGGCCGCTGTGTCGCTAAAATCATGTGAATTCCAGCTGCCCGTGCCATTTGAGCCAAACGAATAATCGCATCTTCCACTTCATTGGAAGCCACCATCATTAAGTCCGCCAGTTCATCAACAATAACTACGATAAAAGGCAAAATCGGATTATTTTCACCATGACTACTATTTCGCTCTGAAATCATTTCATTATAGCCGGTGATATTGCGGACGCCGGCCGCGGCAAATTTCTCGTAACGCTCTTCCATTTCTTTGACAACTTTTTGTAATGCTTGGGCAGCTTTACGCGGATTTGTCACAACCGGTGTCAACAAATGCGGAATCCCATTGTAGACATTTAATTCCACCATTTTGGGATCAATCATCATTAATTTGACTTCATGGGGCTTAGCCCGCATTAAAATACTTGTGATAATGCCATTAATGGCAACGGATTTCCCGCTACCTGTTGATCCAGCAATAAGTAAATGGGGCATCTTAGTTAAGTCGGCCGTTTGAACCCGACCAGAAATATCTCGCCCCAATGGTACTTCTAATAATTTATCCGGATGATCTGGTTGAGCTTCAATCACTTCTCGGAAGGAAACCATACTAATGCTACTATTTGGCACTTCAATACCAATTAGAGATTTTCCGGGAATCGGTGCTTCCATCCGCACATCTTTAGCAGCTAAGGCTAAGGCTATATCATCTGTTAAGCTGACAATTTTACTAACCTTCACCCCAACTGCTGGCTGGACTTCAAATTTGGTTACAGCAGGTCCTAAGCTAGCTTTGACAACTTTTGCTTCGACGCCAAAACTTTGGAAGGTTTGTTCTAATACACCAATATTGTGTTCAATTTTTTGATATTCATCACTTTGGTCAGTAGGGGGAAGTGAGTCTAATAACGTCACATTGGGTAGTTGATAATCGCGATCTTCTGCTTCGGCTGGAATTTCAAAATCTAAATCTTCACCATCGTCTGGTATCTCAGCCTCTGTTGTCTGGTTTAAATTATTCGTTTCCGTTCCAGGCTCAGTCGCAACTTTTTCTTGAAAATGATCAATTGGCACAAAACTCAATTGCTCTGGTTCAACTTCAACGGTACTTTTTGCTGTTTCCGCTAGTTTTTCACCTTCTGTTTGTGGTCGAACTTGATTTTTCGCATTTTTTTCTAATTCCCGTTTTGCAGCGGCTTTTTCAGCAGCAATTTTTTCTGCTTTTGCAGCAGCCTTTTCTGCTTGTCGTGCTTTTTTTAACGCTTGTTTTGCTTCTTTTTTTGCAGGGTCACCGGCTAAAAGTTCTTGTAAGGTTTCACCGGCAGCTTGCAAATGTTCTAAAAGCTCGCCACCACTCATCATACTAACTAAAAATAAACCTACACTTGCTAATAAAAAGGCAAAGAAATAACTTCCAATTTGGGATACTAGAAAATAACTACATTGATACAAAATAGCCCCTAACATACCACCGCCGACATTTTGACTGACTTGGTTCGTGCGAATGTCCCCTAATAAAGCACCCCAGGTTGTATTAATAATATTGGGGTCACCACTAATTACATTGCGAAATAATAACGCGTGTAAAAGCATTAAAACGCCCGCATACATAAGTAGTCCACCCAAAAAGCGACGAAAATTTTCCAATTTTGCCGCTGTGGTTTTGACCATTAACCATAATCCATATAAAGCTAGCGCAATTGCCAATACAGGATAAGTATTCCCCCCAATAATTCTAAAACAATTAGCAATTAAAGTTCCCAAAAAGCCCAACTTAAATAAACCAAGTAGCGCAAATATTATAAAAGCGGCGCCAATTACCGCCAACATCATTTTTTCTTGTTGTTGCTGTTGCTTTTTAGTTACTCGTTTCTTTTTCTTCTGGCTTTTTCGTTGTGCCATTTTTATAATCCCTCATTTCATCTTCCTTATTATACAAAAAAAAACAGGCGAACAAAAGTTTTGTTCTACCTGTTAAAAGTTTTAACCACTTTATTTTGGTGAGACATCTTCACCAAACCATTTTTCAGAGATTTTTTTAAATTCGCCATTTTCTTTGATAGCGTTAAAGCCTTCATTAATTTTTTTAGCTAAGGCTTCATTGTTTTTTCGTACTCCGACTGCATAATCTTCATTTTCAAACGGTCCTTTAATAATGTTGTAATCCTCTAGTTGATCTTTTTGCGTTAAATAATAATCAGCGTAGACTTTATCAATTAGTAAACCATCAATGCGACCATTTTCTAAATCAATAAAAGCTTCATTAAAGCTGGCGTATAAAACTGCGTCGTTATCTGCGACAATATCTTTTAACACTTCTGGCTGTTTAGTAAACAAATCATAACCAGAAGAACCTTCTTGAGCGCCTAAAATTTTACCTTTCATCTCCTTAAACGTAGTAATGTTACTCTTTTTCGGTGTAACTAGCACTTGATCGTTTTCCATGTACGTATCGGAGAAAAGGACTTTTTGCTCTCGTTCTGCCGTTTTGGAGTAGCCATTCCAAATGGCATCAATTGTTCCATTATCAAGTTCTGTTTCTTTCATTGACCAGTCAATCGATTGAAATTTGATTTTTTGTCCGGTTTCTTTAAAAACAGCTTTAGCCAAATCAATGTCAAAACCAACTAAATTTCCATCTTTGTCTTTAAAACCCATTGGTACAAAAGTATCGTCTAGCCCTACGACTACTTCTTTTGGAATTTCATTTGCTTTTGTTTTGGGATTTTCTTCCTTACTCCCACAAGCTACCAACAAACCAAGACTTGCCACTACAGTTAATAATGTACTCCATTTTTTCAATTTCATTTTTACACCCTCCTTATTTTTTACAACACTTCCAATTTATTTTGGTGTTACTTTTAGTGTTTGATCGGCAATGTGTTCTGCAAATGTCCAATCGTGGGTAACAACGATTTGGGTGACGCCTTCTTTTTTTAAAGATAAAATCAATTTTTCAACCTGCTCTCTTAAAGCCGGATCAAGAGCACTGGTTGGCTCATCATAAGCCAACACTTGCGGATCCATTGCCATAGCACGAGCAATTGCGACCCGTTGTTTTTGTCCACCTGATAATTGATAAGGATAACTTTGTAATAAATCTTCTAATCCTAGTTGTGCAGCTAACTTTTCAGCTTTTTTGGTAAATGTCTCAGTGTTTTCCTTCAACACTAGTTTTGGTGCTAACGTAATATTTTCAAAAAGATTCAAATGAGGGAAAAGTTGAAAATCTTGAAAAACAACCCCGACAACTTGTTCTTGTTCATTTAATGCAATCGGATTAAATGCTTGCCCATCTAATAAAAAAGTACCCATATCCGCTTTTTCTAAGCCAGCTAACATACGTAGTAAAGTTGTTTTTCCGCCCCCAGAAGGGCCCACAATCGCCAAAATCTCCCCATCGGGAATATTTAAGTCTAAGTTTTCAAAAATAGTTTTTTTACCAAATGCTTTATTGATATTCTTTAATTCCAACATTATTTTCACCCACCTAACGATAATAGTTTAATTTGTTTTCTAAAGCTTTCATAATCAATGTGAAAGCACCCGTCATCACCAAATAGATTAAACCAACTCCGACTAACGGTAGCAAAGTGGTATCCCGTTCCATTGCAATTTTACCAATTCGCATCATATCTGAAAGTCCTAAAATATAAACTAAAGACGTATCTTTTACTAAATTGACTACTTCATTTCCTACTGAAGGAAGCGTGATTTTTACGACTTGTGGGATAATAATTTTCGTGATTGTTTGCATTTTACTTAAGCGTAAAACTTGCGCTGCTTCGTATTGCCCTTCTGGAATAGATTGAATACCACCTCTGAAAATTTCAGCAAAATAAGCAGCATAGTTAATAATAAAAGCTAGTAGTGCAGCATCAAAGCGCTCCAAGACCAGCGCTGGCATTAAAAGTGGCAACCCATAAAAGATAAAAATTAATTGCAATAACAATGGCGTACCCCGCATAATCCAAACATACACCTGCACAATTAACTTAAAAGGTTGCAAGTGACTTGCTAATACAAAGGCTAAAATAATCCCTAATGGAATTGATCCTAGTAAAGTTAAACCAAATAATTTTAAAGTGATGCCTGCTCCAGACAATAATTGTGGTAAAACAGATAATAAATAATTCATCTCGTCAGCTCCTTATTTTGTAAACAAAAAAGCCCTCTGACATAAAAGTCAGAGGGCGTAATTCCGCGGTTCCACCTCTTTTTATTACTTTTTCACAAAAGTAATCTCCATCAGTCACCATAGATAAAAGTAATCCCAAAATAAAAAAGTCCCTTAGCGCAAGCGCTAAAGGACGTAAATTACGTGGTTCCACCTTTTTTCACTCCTGCTTTGCAGCTAAGAGTCTCTATAAGTCATCTATCAATGACTGTTGCTGTAACGGGCATACCCGGATTTTCTTACTAGTATTTCAGAAAAACAACTCCAAGATGTGGTTCACAAATTGTCATCGCCTCTTTTCACCTGCCAGAGACTCTCTTTAGATGGACATACTTGCTACTCTTCTTATCGATGTCGTATTATTAGGTTGTCTTTAACTTTAAAAGGTGAAATGAAATTTGTCAACTATTTTTTTTAAGGAGGTCTTTTTTTCATGTTTGCTACGGCCAAAGCTGCCTATCAACTATTAGAAGAATTAAACATTTCCTACCAACGTGTAGACCACCAACCGATTACATCCGTTAAGAATGTACCTTTTACTTTACCCGGACCACAAGTAAAAAATTTAGTTTTAAAACCGCGCAAAGGCGAACATCGTTTTTTAGTCATTTTACCAGATGAAAAACAAGCAGATTTGACATCTTTAGCGAAAACCTTAAATGAAAAGCGTCTATCTTTTGTTTCGGAAAAAAATTTGGTAGAATTACTAAATGTGCCCGCAGGTTCGGTCACGCCTTTGGCTTTGCCTAATGATTATGATCACAAAATCACTGTCGTCATTGATAAAGATATCGACCAACAAGATACGATCGGATTTCACCCCAACATTAATTCGACGACACTGATTATGCAATTTCGTGATTTTGAAAAGATTTTAAATCATTTAGGATACAAACCACTTTATGTAGCGATTTAAAATAGAAATTACGAGGTGTAGTTACGCTTATGTTGGTCTTATTGATTTTCACATTGATTGCCGGTGGCGCCGGCTATTTATTCTATCTATTAACTAAAGATACTATTCGCGAAGTTTACGAACAATTGGATGATAAAAACGAAAAAATTCGCAAAATTAAAGCCGTTTGTTTAGGTGTTTTCCACCTGATAGCTTTTTAAATCCAGCTTTAGCAGCTACTTTATCTTAACGTATAAATAAAAGCGTTCTCCAGATGAGAGCGCTTTTTTATGTATTAAAAAAATATGTACTATACCAATAAATCCAATCCCAAATATTTCAAAACAGCTAACAACACACCGACTAATATAATAACAGAAATTAACATAAACAATATCAACCCTACCATAAACTTCCTTCGACTACGCATTCCTATTCCTCCCTTGCGGTAAATAATTAGCCTATTGCATAATTATGCTACCACTTATTTGCTGTAACATTAGCAAAATGTGAGAGGTTTTATGATTTTAACCTGCTTTTTTTATAACTTTGCCACCGAAAAAGAAATTCATTAAAAAAACACTGTTTAAAACTTATTAATAACAAACATTTTCTAACCTTTACCATTTTTATTTTGATAAAAATAACCAGATAAAAAACTAAATCACACTAAAAGTTGTTCTTTTTATGAGAAATTTTATTCGCTAATAAAAATAAAATTTCTCATAAATTAAAAACAACTTTTTTAATAAAGGCAGTTTTTTCTTTTATTTCAATTTAAATCTAGATCAAATTTAAGTTTCATAAGCGGTTAAAATGACATTGCCATTTAAATATTCTCCCAAATAGATCTCACTAATTTTGTCGTGCCCTTGGGCTTTTACTTCTGCTTCTAGCCAGTCAACATCTTTTTCAATTATTTCTAATAAATCGAAATTTGCTTGGCCATCAACAATAATCGGGTAACGAATCATTTCGGCGCCATATTCGATGACGTTTAATTGCCCATTTTGTTCCATGACCGCAAGTTTTACTTTTTCCACTTCAAAAATGCCGTTAGAACGCAATTTAAACATCAAGTCATTGGCTGAAATACCAATTCGCAGACAATCTTGCACATTTACCGCCCCATTACGAATTAAAGTGACTGGAGCTCCGTCAATCACACGTTTTATCCAGCGGTTATGTTCTTTGGCAAATTTTAAAACTAAAACGAGTAATGTCCAAATAATTAAGACTAAAACAAATTGTAAAACTGTAATGGCTTCGTTATAAATAACCCCGCCAATAATCCCCCCTAAGACAAAGTTTTGGACTTGATCCATTGGGGAAGTTGGAGCTAGATTGCCTTTTCCCATAATCGTAATTTGTAAAATTAAACAAATTAGCCCCAAAGCAAACTTGGCTAAAATTGGTAAATAATAACTCATCTTTATTCCCCCTACTTTTGTTTCACAATCTGGTCTTTGGCCGTTAATAGTGCCACGGCATCCATTTTAAAGTTCGTCCCATCTTGACTGAGTGTAACGCGGTAACAATCTTCTCCGATTAAAACTAACATTTGATCCGTCAAAGTCGTGCTGTTAACATATACCTCTTCTGGTGAAACCACTTCATCTTGGGCAACTCTTTTAACAAAATGGACCATCTGGGAAGACTGCGAATGATTGCTTTGATCTTGTTTGTAATCAGAATACTGTACTCCCAGTAAAAAAAGTAACAATAATAAAAAGATAATAGTCAAATCTCGGTATTTTGTATCTAGACGATGTCGCAAATATGTACTAAATACAAAAATTAAAAAAATCAAAGCGGCAAAAATCAACCCATATTTAATGTAATCGTTTACTCCTGCATTATTTTGTAAATAATCAATGCCATAAAAAGTCATTTTCACTCCCCATTTCTCTGTTTACTTCTCCTTATTTTAGCATGTAGATAAATTATTTTTAATATATTTGATTTTTACTGCAACTATTATTTGACATTGTCTTATAAAATCTCGATAATGTAGCTTAATTAGGGGAGTAGCACATAGATAGACTATGGTTTTAGATCAACATCCCGCGTAAATCGCTGGTCTAAAACATCATTGCCAGACCTAAGTTCCAACTGAGAAAGTTTTTATTTTTGAAACTTATTCAGTTAATTTTAGCAAAACTTAGGAGGAAAAAATGAGTCAACAGAAAATGTCTAAAGTAACAGCAGCAGGCTTACTGGTTGCGATGGGAGTTGTCTATGGTGATATTGGGACAAGTCCTCTTTACGTTATGAAGGCAATTGTCGAAGAAAACGGTGGCTTAAAAAGTCTCAATCCAGATTTTATCTTAGGTGCTGTGTCGCTGATTTTTTGGACACTAACGTTTTTAACCACAATTAAATACGTGGTAATTGCCTTAAATGCCGATAACCACGGTGAAGGCGGAATTTTTTCATTGTATACGCTGGTGCGAAAAAAAAGCAAATACTTAATTATCCCAGCTATGATTGGTGGTGCAGCATTACTAGCTGATGGTGTATTAACGCCTGCGGTTACAGTGACAACTGCTATTGAAGGCTTACGGGGCATCCCAGCCTTTTACGATCGTTTTGGGATGAACCAAAATGTGATTGTAATTATCACATTAATTATTTTACTAATTTTATTTACAGTCCAGCGTTTTGGTACCGATATGGTAGGGAAAGCATTTGGCCCGGCGATGTTTTTATGGTTTACCTTTTTAGGTGGTATGGGGCTTTTTCACTTTGCGCAAGATTTATCTGTTATCCGCGCCTTAAATCCGATGTATGCCATCAAACTTTTATTTAGTCCTGATAACAAATTAGGCATTTTAATTTTAGGCAATATCTTTTTAGCAACTACTGGGGCCGAAGCTTTGTATTCTGATATGGGGCACGTCGGTAAGAAAAATATTCGTGTCAGCTGGCCTTATGTTAAAGTTTGCCTTTTATTAAATTATTTAGGCCAAGCTGCTTGGTTATTAAGTGTTTACCAAGACCCTAAAATCCAGGCGATTGAACAATTAAATCCATTTTTCCGTATTTTACCAGCTAGTTGGATGGTTTTCGGGGTTATATTTGCCACCATTGCAGCTGTAATTGCTTCACAAGCGTTATTGTCGGGTTCTTTTACCTTAGTTTCTGAAGCCATTAAGTTGCGCTTATTGCCACGAATGAAAATTATGTATCCCGGATCTTCAATTGGACAAATGTATATCCCAGCGGTGAACTTTATTTTGTGGTTGGCTTGTTCTTTAATCGTGCTTACTTTCCGTACCTCTTCTCATATGGAAGCAGCTTACGGATTATCCATTACGGTAACGATGCTTATGACAACTCTTTTACTTTACTTTTATTTATCAGAAAAACGGCACAATAAATTGCTAGCAGCTTGTGTTAGTCTTTTCTTTGCAGCTATTGAAACGATCTTTTTCATTTCCAGTGCCGCGAAATTTTTACACGGTGGCTTTGTCGCTGTGATTATTGCTTTACTTATCTTAGCTGTCATGATTATTTGGGAATGGGGCAATATTATTCAAGAAGAAGCAGCGGATACCGTGCATCTAAAAGAATATATCCCCCAATTAGCTGCTTTACGTCAAGATGAAAGTATTCCAATGTATCAAACAAACGTGGTTTTTCTAGTACCTCATATTAATGATGATGAAATTGGGAAACAATTCGTCTACTCTATTTTAGACAAACGACCAAAACGGGCCCAAACATATTGGTTTGTAAATGTTGTCGTAACAGATGAACCTTATACTAAAGAATTTTCTGTTGATACCTTAGAAACTGATTTTATTGTCGTTGTCCGTTTGTATTTAGGTTTTCGCGTCAATCAGGAAGTAAATGTTTACGTCCGACAAATTATTCATGACTTAATGAAAGATGGTCGGCTACCAAAACAACCCCAACGTTATTCCTTAACACCGGGACGAAATGTCGGTGATTTCCAATTTGTCTTAATCGAAGAAGAGCTTTCTAACAATACGGAACTAGGTAAATGGGAACGTCAGATTATGCAGGCAAAACTCTTGATTAAACGACATACTATGTCCCCAGAAAACTGGTTTGGTTTAGAATATAGTGACGTCTTATATGAAACTGTACCTCTTATAATTGGTCGCACCAAGAAAACCCGACTCGTGGAACGTAAAAATTAAAGAAACAGTCGCTAATTGTAGTGCTCTGAGAAGTTAGAGTTTTTATCTAACTTCTCAGAGCACTTTTGTTTTTAATCGCAACTGTTTTTTAACGCCGATAAAATTCCTTACCTGCCCGGTAGTCAGATGGACTCATCCCCACTTCTTTGCGAAACACTTTACTAAAATAATTGGCATTTGAAAAGCCAGTAGCTTCTGCGACAAACTGCACTTCTTTACCTAGCCACAAGAGCTCTTGCGCATGATTAATGCGAATTTTTTGTAGATAATGCATAGGGGGTATTTGATAAACCGAGTTAAACTCCCGTATTAAGCGAAATTTGGACATGCCAAATTCTTGTGCCAAATCATCAAGGGAAAAATCATTTGAATAATTTTTATTCAAATAATCTTTTACTTTTAACATTTTAGGTGACTGATCAAGGTTTTGGTTTTTAATCGCCGCTTTCAAGGTAAGTACTAGTTGAAAAGTCAGCTTGGCGTTTAAATAGATATCGACTTCTGATTCAATTAATTTTGATACCAAATTCTTTATTTCAAGCTGATGCTTTTTTTCTAAAGTTAGCACCTGGATAGACTGCGGAAACCATTGGCGAACATTAGGAGAAAATTCTAAATATAAAAAATGCCATTTATCACCAAAGTACTGATAATTACCGGGAATTTCACCTAAAAAGGCTTTCCCCGGGGTTAAAGTAAACATTGCTCCGGGTGTTTTTAATTGACCACTTCCTGTTAACGTCATTTGCAATACGAGCATATTTTCCTTGCGCTGACGCGCATCCCAAAAATAGTCTTGCCCGCCAAAACCAATTCCCACCCCATAAATTAAAGGCAATCCTTCATCTGAAATATAATGAAAACGTTGATTTATCTCTTGCAATTTTTTACCCTTCCCAAAATTATTTTTTCTTGTTTAGCGCTATCTTTCTATTATATCTTATTATTATCAAAAGAGAATAGAGGCGATTAGAATGGAAATAATTTACCAAGAAAAAGAAAAACGTTTTCACTTACGCAACGATTCCATTAGTTATATTTTCCAAGTAGAAAAAGATAAATATTTACAACATTGCTACTTTGGGCCCGCTTTAACAAGTTATCATCAAAGTAATCCACCCCAATTTATCGATCGCGGTTTTAATACTAATCCTATCAGTAGCGAGCGCACTTTTTCGCTTAACACTTTACCATTAGAAACAAGTACTCAAGGAAGCCTCGATTATCGGATTGCAAATTATCAGTTTCTTAATCAAGCCGGCAATAATGTGACCGCCTTTGAATATAAAAGCTATCGCATCTATGACGGAAAACCTAAACTTTCAGAGTTACCTACTCTTCGTGGTTCAAAAGCTAAGACGTTGGAAATTGTATTAATTGATTCAATTCAGCAACTAAAAATGATCTTACACTACAGTATTTTTACCGATTCATCTGCTATTACCCGCAGTGTAACTTTTGAAAACTTAAGTAATACAGCTATCTATTTAGAAAATGCTGGTTCTTTAATGTTAGATTTGCCTCGTTGTGATTATGATTTAGTCACCCTTAATGGTGCCCATACTAATGAAGCCAATATTACCCGACAAAAATTGCACCCTGGTATTCAAAGAATTGATTCTAATCGGGGAACTAGCAGTCCACAGCACCAGCCGTTTTTGGCACTGGCAAACTGGAACACAACCGAAAATAGCGGTGAAGTAATGGCATTTCACCTTATCTATAGCGGAAATTTTATCGCCCAAGTTGAAGTAGAACAATATGGTACATCCCGAGTTCAAATGGGCATTAATCCGGACACTTTTTCATGGAAATTAGATCCAAAAGCTATTTTTCAAACTCCAGAAGCAGTTATGGTCTACAGTACAACTGGCTTTAACGGTATGTCTCAAACATTTCATCATCTTTACCAAGAGCACTTGGTTCCTAAAACCTGGCAAAAAAAAGAGCGGCCAATTTTATTAAATACATGGGAAGGAAATTATTTTGATTTTACCGAAACAGATTTATTAAACCAAGCCGATAAAGCCAAAGAATTAGGTATTGAGTTATTCGTTTTAGATGATGGCTGGTTTGGTCAGCGAAATGATGACACAAAAGCATTGGGAGACTGGTTTGAAAATACAACTAAAATTCCGAGTAAAATTACCGGCTTAGCTGAAAAAATTCACGAAAAAGGCTTACAATTTGGCTTATGGTTTGAACCAGAAATGATTTCAAAAGAGAGCTTACTTTTTAATAAACATCCCGAATGGGCATTGCAAGTTCCAAATTATCCCTTAACCCAAGGACGACAACAACTGGTATTGGATTTTAGTAAAGAAGCTGTCCAAGATTTTATTATTGACATGCTGACTGGCTATTTGCAAACTGGAAAAATTGATTATATTAAATGGGATATGAATCGCCATTTAACCGAAGTGGGCAACCTTACTTTACCGCAGGATCAGCAACAAGAAATTGCCCACCGCTATGTTTTAGGCTTATATCGGATTTTACAAACTTTAACGACAAAGTTTCCTGAAGTTCTATTTGAAAACTGCTCCAGTGGCGGTGGACGTTTTGATCCTGGTATGATGGCGTATATGCCCCAAACGTGGACGAGTGACAATTCTGATGCTCTATGCCGAACAAGGATTCAAAGTGGTTACAGCTATCTTTATCCACCTATTATGATGGGAGCCCATGTTTCTGACGTCCCGAATCATCAAGTTGGCCGAATTACACCTTTAAAAACGCGAGGATTAATTGCGATGAGTGGTAATTTTGGCTATGAACTCGCAATAAATCAACAATCTGAAACTACGCTTGCAGAAATAAAAAAACAAATTCAATTTTATAAAAAGCACCGCCAGTTATTACAATTCGGCGACTTTTATCGTCTGCTTTTACCTACTGAAACTGCAGCTTGTGCTTGGCTATTTAAAAATGAAGACGAAGCTCTAGTCGTTTATTTTCACGGTTTAGCCCAACCTGCACAAAAAGCAAACTATTTGAAAACTTACTATCTAGACCACGACGCACTTTATCAAGAAGTAAATAGCCAAGCCATTTTTAGCGGAGCTGAGTTAAATCATGCTGGCTTATTAATTCCTCGTATAAAAGGTGATTTTGAAACATGCTACTTCCATTTCAAAAAAATTACGTCTACTAAAACTGTTTAAAATATCAAATACTTGGGAGATGTGACAAAAATCTTGTTACATTTCCTTTTTCCAAATAAACGTTATGACAGAAGTAGCTTGTGTCATAACCTCGTTTTTAAATTTTGCTTAATAAGTTAATCCCCCAGTTCCCAAGCAATAAGCTGAAATTTTCAAATCTCTTCAAATTTCAGCTTATTGCTATAGAGATCCCGTCTACAAAGCTGGATTAAAAAACACCTTGTGGACTTACTTATAAAAACGCTATAATCTCTTTATCTATAAAAAACACCAAAGTTACGCGTATGTTTTACGAAGTGACCCCCAAAAGTTAGACTTTTCGGTCTAACTTTTAAGGGTCGGCTCATTACGCTTTTACTTTGGTGTTTTTATAAGAGATAACTATAATTTATCTTTGAACTTCACTTACAACTAATAAATCTTCGCCGGCGACAACTTGCTTCTTATTTAAGACATCAACAGCAGCATAGGCTTGTGTATTGGTGACAATTTCCATGACTGTATCATCATAACCGGCTTCTTGTAATGCTTTTAAATCAAAGGTTCCCAAAACGTCCCCTTTTTTCACCAACTCACCGTACTTCCGTTGGGTTGTAAAACCCACTCCATTTAAATTCACGGTATCAATTCCAATATGAATTAAAACTTCTGCTCCTTGGGTCGTCTTTAAGCCATAAGCATGTTTTGCATCATAAACAACTGTTAATTCCCCATCAGCCGGTGCGAAAATAATCCCTTCTTTTGGTTTAATCGCAATTCCTTTACCCATCATTTCTGTTGAAAAAACTGGGTCATCTACATTTTCAAGCGCAATCGCAGTGCCTGTCACCGCTGAAGCCAACACTTCATCTTTAGGTGTTTCCATTGGCGCAGGATCTTCATTAATCGCCACAGCAACATCTGCTTTTGGTGTTGCTTCATCTGCTAATAAAGCCATATTTTTCTTACCGTAAAGATAAGTTGTCGTAAAGCCGACTACAATACTAACTAAAATTCCCAACATAAAAAATGGAATTGATTTAGGTGCAATGGAGATAAAACCAATCACACTAGCAGGTCCCATTGCCACTGATAAAACATGGAACAAACCAATGACTACACAGGCAATACCAGAGGCAATCATCCCACAGATAAAAGGAAACTTCAATTTAAGATTTACCCCAAAAATCGCGGGTTCTGTAATACCTAACATAGCGGAAATACTTGCAGAAGTTGCTAAACTTTTTTGCTTTTCGTTTTTCGTTAGTAACATAATCGCTAATGTTGCCGCCCCTTGTGCTACATTTGCCATTGAAGCAACTGGGAAAATAAAAGATCCGCCTGTTTTTGCGACATCTGCTAATAATGTTGTTTCAATAGCAGGAAAACTTTGGTGTAGCCCCGTAATGACAATTGGTGAATAAAATAGGCCGAAAATTCCAAGGCCAATAGCTCCTGTTGTATCGTATAACCACGTTAAGCCGTATGTTAAGCCATCCCCAACGCCCCGCATAATCGGGCCTACTACAGTAAAAGTTAAAAAACCCGTAATAATAATAGCTAGCATAGGTGTAAACGTAAAATCAAAAGCATTAGCCAAACGTTTATGAAAGAATTTTTCTAAGTTAGCCAAAATAAACGATACTGCTAAAACCGGCAACACAGAACCTTGGTAACCAGCTTGTGCCACTTGCAAACCAAAAATGTTCCAATATGGCATTGAACCATCTGCAATAGCATTGGCTACGCCATAACCATTGACTAAGTCTGGCATTACCATAACCATCCCCATCGCTGCTCCCAGATAAGGATTGCCACCAAAACGGCGTGTCGCTGAAAATCCAACTAAAATTGGTAAAAAGGCAAATGGTGCTGAAGCTAATAAGTTAATAATACTTGCAAAATCTTGGACTCCAGGAAACATTTCAACTACAGATTGCGGCCCAAAAAGATGTTGTGCTGTTAACACATTGTTAATAGCCATTAGTAAACCACCAGCAACTAAGGCCGGCACAATTGGCACAAAAATATCGGATAACACTTTAATAAACGCCATCGCAGGATTGTTTTTCTTGCCACTAGAAGCAATCGCTTTCATATCAGCGGTAGAAGCTTCTTTGGTGCCGGTCAATTTAACAAATTCCTCATAGACATAATTGACATCCCCTGCACCGATGATAATTTGAAACTGATCATTTGCCTCAAAAGTACCCTTGACTGCGTCGTTATTATCTAACGCGTTTTGATCAACTTTACTACTGTCTTTTAAAACTAAACGTAACCGAGTTGCACAATGAGCAGCCGCTAGAACATTATCTTTTCCCAAAGCCTGTGTAATCTCTTCAGCAACTTTTTTGTAATCCATCTTTTTTCCTCCTAAGTTCATTGTGTTTTTATCCTTTTGTAAATAAGTGCAAAATACAAAATTAAATTAAGGATAAATAAAATGTAATCGCTTTTTCTGGCTTTAGTATGACATGCTAAAACAAAATTGTCAAACGTTTATCAAAAATATTTTTCATTTTCCTTCAAATAAACTATAGTTAAACAAAAAACTAGTATGACGCTAAAACCAAATTGTTATACGTTTGACAAACAAACCACAATATTCTACTATAAGCTTAGAAATCGTTTACTTAAGACAGGAGCATAATTTATGAAATCGATTACTTGGAATACCCAAAAACGATATCGACCATACGAACAATGGTCAACTGAATACAAAAAAGAACTTCTCCATTCTGTCGCCCAATCACAATGGCGTCTTAATTACCATATTCAGCCTGTTACAGGACTTTTAAATGATCCAAATGGTTTTTCTTATTTTAATGATCAATGGCACCTATTCTATCAAGCTTACCCTTTTGGTGCAGTTCATGGGGTAAAATCTTGGTATCACCTTGTTTCAGATAACTTAATCGACTGGCAGGAGTTAGGGTTAGCGCTTCAACCTGACAGTAAATACGACAGTCACGGTGTCTATTCTGGATCAGCGTTTCCGCTTGGTGATCAATTATTGCTGACTTATACCGGTAACGTGCGTGATCAAGAATGGGAGCGTCATTCTTATCAATTGGGGGCGCTGATGGATACAAACAATGAAATTACAAAAATTTCTACTCCGTTCATCCCTAGTCCACCTGTTGGTTATACGCAGGAATTTCGCGATCCTCAAATTTTTAAATATGAAGAAAAATATGTCATGTTGATTGGGGCTCAAAATACCAAACAAGAAGGTCAAATATTAACGTATATTAGTGATGATTTAAAAGAATGGCAATTTATCGGACCGTTATCTTTCACTGATAAAAAAATGGGATTTATGATTGAATGTCCCAATTTAGTTTTTTATAAAGGACGGCCGATTTTACTTTTTTGTCCCCAAGGCTTAGATAAAAACATTTGCCACTATGACAATATTTATCCCAATATGTATGTGGTAGCGGAAAAATTTGACTTAGCTACGAATACTTTAGTCGGAGCTAGTTCTTTAAAAAATTTAGATGAAGGCTTTGACGTTTACGCCACCCAAGCTTTTAATGCTCCGGATGGACGTGCTTTAGCAATTAGTTGGATCGGCTTACCCGAAATTGAATACCCCACCGATCAAGAAGGTTGGGCGCATTGTTTAAGCTTAGTTAAAGAGTTGCATTTAATAGGAGATGTGCTTTTCCAACAACCGATCCAAGAAAGTAAAAAATTACAAACAACACCTATGCAAAAACTAAAGGACACTTCTTCTACTGAAAGTTTTGACCTGCATACAAACAGTTATGAAGCAAAATTGACTTTTACAAAAGACGCTAAAGGTACAATCACTTTATTCCATGACCCCATCAAAAATAATGGCTTAACCATTTCATTTGATTCAAAGCATGGTAAAATGAAAGTTGACCGTAATCACAGCGAACACCCTTTTGCCACTGCCTTTGGTTCACAAAGAGAATTTGAAATTACAAAACAACCGCTTAATTTACAAATTTTTGTAGATTCTTCTGTGGTAGAAATCTTTATAAATCAAGGGGAACAAACTTTAACCGCTCGCTATTTCCCAGAAAAGTCGGCAACAGCGCTGACGGTTATGACAGATAAAAACTGGCAGGGTACACTTTTTCCTTTACGGTCCATGAAAAAATAAGGACTGAAATAGATGACAATAAAATTAACCGACGTCGCAAAAAAAGCCGGTGTTTCGCCGACAACTGTTTCTCGCGTTATTAATAACTATGGTTCTTTAAGTCAAAAGACAATTGATAAAGTCCATGCAGCAATGAAAGAATTAAATTATCAGCCAAACTCATTGGCTCGTTCATTACAAGGAAAAAACACCCAATTAATCGGTTTAATTTTTCCTACCGTCGCTCATCCATTTTATGGGGAGCTGGTGGAACTTTTGGAAAGCAAATTGTTTGAATTAGGCTATCGTTCTATTTTATGTGATAGTGCCAACAACAAAGAAAAAGAACGTAATTACTTAAATATGTTAGCCGCCAATAAAGTCGATGGTATTATCGCCGGCGCCCATAACTTAGGGATTAATGAATATGAAAAATTACAGATGCCAATTGTTTCATTTGATCGTTATCTGGCAGATGACATCCCCATTGTTGGGAGTGATAACTTTCAAGGAGGATACTTAGCGACTGAAAACCTCTATTTGAAAGGAGCTCGTAAAATTGCTATTTTAACTGGCTCCCAAGAATCAGCCTCACCAACTAACGATCGCTTAGCCGGCTACTTACAATTTTTAAAGGAACACAATTTAAGTCCTATCGTTCACCAAATTCGTAGTATGGCGCGTTCAACGGCGATGAAAAATCTCGATATTAAACGGATTTTGACTAGTGAAGAAACTGATGGGTTATTTTGTACTGACGATTTAACCGCCATCCTAGTAATAAATCAAGCCCACGCTTTAGGAATAAACATCCCTGATGATTTAAAAATTATCGGTTATGATGGGACCAAATTTATCCAAAATTATTTCCCTCAATTATCTACCATCGCCCAACCGATGTCAGACTTCGCCGATGTTTTAGTGGACTTATTGCTCCAACGAATTAAAGATGCCGACAAAAAACTTGAAACAAATTATCTTTTACCGGTGAAATTAATCCAAGGCCAAACTACTTAAAAAGTCACGAAATGTTTCTTTTAGCGGAAACATTTCGTGACTTTTTTAAATTGCTTGCAATAAATCATATTGGGATTGATACAAATGATAATACAGTCCCCGTTCTTTCATTAACTCTTCATGATTGCCGCTTTCTGCAATTTTACCTCCTGCGATATAAAAGATGCGGTCGGCATTTTTTATCGTAGACAGCCGATGGGCGATAATGAAAGATGTTCTACCTTTTAAGAGTTGTTGCAATCCTTCTTGGAGCAGCTCCTCTGTCTTAGTATCAATGCTAGATGTCGCTTCATCTAAAATTAAGATTTTAGGATCTGCTAAAAGAGCGCGGGCAAATGAAATCAATTGACGCTGTCCAGCTGAAAGCGTGCTCCCTCTTTCTTCGACGACAGTTTCATAGCCATCTTTTAAATCTTTAATAAAATCATGAGCCCGAACAACCTTAGCTGCAGCAATCACTTCTTCTTTTGTCGCTGCTAAATTACCATAACGAATATTTTCAATAATCGTTCCGGAAAAAATAAATGTATCTTGCAACATAACTCCCATTTGACTACGTAAAGACTGTAATGTTACCTCCCGCACATCTCTACCATCAACTTTGACACTACCTTCATTGACATCATAAAAACGACTTAATAAATTAATAACCGTTGTTTTACCTGCGCCAGTAGGACCAACAAGTGCAATACTTTGCCCAGGATTCACATGGAAGGTGATATCATTTAAAATGTTTTTACCTGCTTCATAACGAAACGCTACATGTTCAAAATCTACCTCACCTTTAATTGGTGGTAAAATTTGAGCATCTTTTGCATCTTGAATATCGGGAATTTCATCTAATGTTTCAAAAATCCGTTCCAAGTATGCACTCGCTGTTATCAGTGAATTATAAAAATTTCCAATATTAATCACCGGATTCCAAAAGTTATTAATGTAGCTAATAAAGGCAATTAATGTTCCAGTAGTCACATTAACTCCCAGAGATGAAATCCCGACATAATAAATAATACAGGTCGTTAAGACGGCTATGTTTTGCACACCCGGCCATAAAAGAAATTGAATTTTCACCGCATGCATCCAAGATGTGCGGTATTCTTCACTCACCTCATCAAAAATCCGTGCATTTTCTTTTTCCCTAGCAAATGACTGGGTGATACGGATACCGGCAATACTTTCGTGAATATAAGCATTTAAATTGGACTGTTTATTACTTAATGCTTGATACGCTTTACGTTGTTTGTTTTGAATCACAAGCACCATCACAAATAAAACTGGCAATAAAATTAGACTATAAAAAGTTAGGCGTACATCGATAAAGAACATAAAAATAAGGGTAATCACGACACTAAAAATATCTGAGATCAAATTGATTAAGCCATTACTTAATAAATCACTTAACGTATTGATGTAATTGACAACCCGAATTAAAATTTTGCCATGAGGACGATTGTCAAAATATGAAAAAGGCAAACGTTGCAAATGTTCAAAAATATCAAAACGCATATCTTTTAACATATCTTGTCCAATTGTCGTAATTTGGATAATACGATAACGCATGCACAGCCCGATAATAATTAATGAACCTAAGAAAATACCACCTAGCAGCAATAACCGATTACTATCTTGTTGCGGAATAACCGTATCAATGGCGATTTTGGTTAAATAAGGGCCTAACATCCCTAAACCATTGGCTAAAATAATCGTAGCTAGTACGATTATAATTGCTTTTTTATAAGGGGTGACGTAGCTTAAAAGCCGTTTTAAATCACCCCAGCGAAATTCTTGTACTAATTCTTCGTCTTCATCAAAACGATTACGCGCCATCTTCTGTCCCCCCTGTCAATCCCAATTGCTTACGGTATACTTCGTAATATTTTCCTTTTTTAGTCACCAACTCTTCATGGGTTCCTTGTTCTACTACACGGCCTTTTTCCATTAACAAAATGAGGTCGGCATCTTTAACAGAAGAAATACGGTGGGCGATGATAAAGGTCGTTTTTTTGGTTGTTAATTTAGCCAATTCCTGCTGAATTTTTGACTCTGTTTCCATATCCACAGCAGAAGTTGTATCATCTAAAATTAAAATAGCAGGATTTTTAGCTAGGGCGCGTGCTAAAGAAATCCGTTGTTTTTGACCTCCAGATAACCCTACTCCCCGTTCACCGACAACCGTTTCATACCCCTGAGGCATTCGCGTAATAAAGGAATCAGCATCTGCCACTGTTGCCATTTGCCGAATAAAGTTTTCATCTGCATAAGGATTACCAAAAGCAATATTATCAGCAATTGTATTGGAGAATAGGAAAACATCTTGCATAACCATCGAAATACTTTCACGCAATTGACGTACTGGATATTCCCGCGCATCTTTGCCGTCAATTAAAACACGGCCTTGAGTAGGATCATAAAAACGCCCCACCAAATTTACTAAGGTTGTTTTTCCAGAGCCAGTTTCTCCTAAAATCCCCACTGTTTTACCTGGTCCAGTTTTAAAATTAATTTGGGATAAGACATTGTGATTTGGATCATCTGAAAAATGAAAACTAACATTTTCAAAGACTACTTCTCCTTTAATTGGTGTCAATAAGTTTTCATCTTCAACAGGAATACTTGATTTTTGGCCCAATAATTGGCGGATTTTAATACAAGCCGCATTAAAACGCTGCACGTCGTTAATCAGCCAACCGCTCATTCGTAAAGGATTATTTAACATCCATAAATAACCATTAAAAGCTACCAATTGTCCTAACGTCAGATTACCACGGATAACTAAAATTCCGCCAAAAACTAACGTAATAACAGCTAATGTACCAGCAAACCCATCCAGCCACGGTAAAAATTTAGCGGAAACTTCAGCAGAATCCAAGTTTCGTTGTTTAAAATCTTCATTGTATTGTTTGAACTTATCTAATTCAAAATCTTCTCTTGCAAAAGCTTTTACCACGCGATTACCGCCGATATTTTCTTCCACCATCGAGTTCAGGCGTGCAAAACTTTCCCGGATTTCAAAAAACTTGGGATGCGCTTCTTTAGCCATTTTATTGGTTAAAATAAAAATAATCGGTGTCACTACTAATAAAGACAATGTAAGTTGCCAACTAATAAACGCCATGACAATCACAGCAGCTAAAAACCACAATACACATTCCACAATATTGTAAGTGACCCAGGCAACAAAATGACGGATTGCATCCACATCGCCAGTCATTCGTGCCATAATATCACCTACACGCGTATGATTAAAAAAATCAAAATCTAGCGTCTGTAATTTAGAATACATATCCTCGCGTAATTGATAAATCGCATTTTGACTCATTTTTTCACACAAAATTTGATACAAGTAGCGTACAATTGTCCGTAAAACCGTGGTACCAATCATTAAAGCGATTAAAGGTAACAACCACGCTTTTTTACCCTGATTAATGACGTCATCTACAATTAACCCGCCCACGTACGGATTAATCACAATCAAACTTGCATTCAATAAAATAAATAAACAAATAAGACCAAAATGATTGCGTGATTTTTTGATATAACGCCAGATCCATTGCATATTCGACATAAATTCACCTCCAACTTTTATCTATAAATATCTTAGTAGATTGAATTAGAAAAGAAATGGGATATCTTCTTTAAAATGATGTAAAATATTAACAAAGATAGCTTTTACCTTTATTGACCTCTTTTTTTAAAACAAAATTAAAGCGATTTCATAATTCGTTAAAATATAGGAGTTAATTATGCATTTAATCAATCCGCAAACCTTTAATCCTGAAATTTTATATCTTTTTGATGCTTGTTGCGATGAAGATTCAGTTGGAAATTATCACGCCCATGATTTTTTAGAAATTTCACTAGTATTAGAAGGAGAATCAGAGTATTTTTTTGAAGATTTACCCAAAACTACTATTCGAGCTGGGCAAGTCCTACTCTTTAACCCAGGCTATCATCATATGGAGCGCCATATTAAACAAACTTCTCATCAACTGCATATCGGGATTAAAAATTTTACGTTACAAGGTTTGCCTCGGGATACTTTTCCCCATAAAAGTCCCATTTTAAACTTGGGACGTCACCAGCAAAATGTCTTACAAATCGCGTGGCGTCTATTAGAGGAATTGTATCAAGATGCTCCAGAAACGCAGGTATTACGCAAAATTCTTATCAGTGAAATGTTGGTGCATATTTTACGCGGTCTTGATGATACAAACGAACGCCAACCTACTTCTTTAACCAGCCGGCAACAGCGCCAACAAAAAATTGTTGATGAGACAATCTATTTTTTGGAAAATCATTTTACAGAAGAAATCAGTTTAGAGCAACTTGCCCAAGCACAATTTGTAAGCCCTACCTACTTATCCCGTTTATTTAAAGATATTGTCGGGGAAAGTCCGATTAATTATCTCATTAAATTACGATTAAGTGAGGCCGAACATTTAATAAAAACAACAACACTGTCAATTAAACAGATTGCACAAGCTACAGGCTACCAAGATGCTTATCATTTTAGTAAATCTTTTAAAAAACAATTTGGAATCGCACCTTCTAGCTTAAGTGAAAAAAAGACCTCTTAATTAAAAGCGCTTTAAAAAAAATCAGAGTGAAGGATATTAGATTTTATTAGGGAGGACAAAGAAAGTAAATCTCCTTGCTATCTGTCTTTTTGTAGTGTATATTTTTAACAGCAAAAAAATTCACCGTTGAAAAAATTCGCATCATTGCGTGTCCATTTTTTCAAATCACCTTTAACATAGTCCAGAGAGGCTAAGAAGGGTCCGTCACAAGCTAAGGGGTCTACTACCCATATTGTCGCCATTGACGATCCTCCTGCCTAAAAAGGTAGGATTTTTTTGTACCAAAAATTATGAGGAGGATTTTTTATGGCAGAGAAAAATGATATTCACTTTCACAATGATGATGTCGTCTTAGACATCCACGATCGCCCCACACCATTTCATTGGTTTGGGTTAAGTTTACAGCATTTATTTACTATGTTTGGTGCCACCGTCTTAGTTCCCATTTTAGTTGGTATTAACCCAAGTATCGCTTTAGTTAGTTCTGGCCTTGGGACACTGGTTTATTTAACCGTCACAAAAGGAAAAATACCCGCTTATCTTGGTAGCAGTTTTGCTTTTATTGCCGCCATGCAATTATTGATGAAAACAGACGGTTATCCGGCTATTGCCCAAGGTGCTTTAACAACCGGTGCGGTTTACTTAATCGTTTCTTTTCTAATCAAAAAAATTGGAACAGCTTGGTTGGATAAAGTCTTACCTCCTATTGTGGTAGGACCAGTCATTATGGTAATTGGTCTAGGTATAGCAAGTAATGCCGCTAACAACGCCATGTATAATGCCAGTGGTAATTATGATTTTAAATACGTTGCTGTAGCTTTATTGACTTTAGCTGTGACAATTATTTTCAACATGTTTTTAACTGGTTTTTTAGGACTAATTCCTATTTTACTCGGAATTATTTCTGGTTATCTCATCGCCTTAGCCTTTGGCATTGTCGACTTTCAACCAGTTCTTGATGCCCCGTGGTTACAGTTACCGGCATTTGAAGTTATGTTTGTCCAATATCAGCCAAAACTTTACTTCAATGCAATTACCACTATGGCACCAATTGCCTTTGTAACCATGACAGAGCATATCGGCCATTTAATGGTGTTAAATAAATTAACCAAACGCAATTTCTTTTCTGATCCTGGCATGGATCGAACATTAATGGGGGATGGCCTAGCACAAATTGTGGCAGGCTTTGTCGGTGGCCCACCCGTTACTAGTTACGGTGAAAATATTGGGGTATTAGCAATCACACGTGTGCATAGCGTATTTGTTATCGGTGGCGCTGCTGTTTTAGCCATCGTTTTAGGCTTTGTCGGAAAATTAAGTGCTTTAATTTTAAGTATTCCAGGACCAGTGATCTCTGGTATTAGCTTTGTTTTATTCGGGGTAATTGCCGCAAGTGGATTAAAAATTTTAGTTGAAAATAATACCAACTTTGATAAAAAGAAAAACTTATTGATTACTTCAAGTATTTTGGTAATCGGTATTGGCGGTTTGGTTTTTGAAGCTGGAACATTCACCTTATCAGCCATGGCATTGTCCACTTTAATTGGCATCTTTTTAAATTTAGTTTTACCAGATCGTTAGTTAAAAAAGCTGAAGAAACGCATTTAACTCTCTAGTATTAAGGCGCAATGTTGCCAAATTGTTCCCCAAATTTCTCAGGATTTTGGCTTATTGTCGTAAAGATTTAGTTCATTTTGCTGGATTAAAGAAAAGCAAAACGAAAGTGTCCAGCTGGCAAGTAAGAAGATGAATTTGGAAAATTACATTTCACATTCACCTTATCTTCTCACCGATTAAAAAGGCGCGACCACTTTAAAGTGGTCACGCCTTTTTTAATCCTTTTGCTGCATCGCAGCTTTTAATGCTAACGCTAAAGGACTTTCTGTTTCTTCTTGCTTACTATATTTCTTAACTAATTTTCTTTCTTCTTGTTTTGTCATTTTTTTATTACGGGCTTTTTTATCTGGTATTTTTTCAGTGATACCACAATATTTACATTTAAAGAAGGCACCATTTTTACCATCTAAAATTTCCATTTTTTTATGACACTGAGGACAACGATGATTCGAAACTTTCGGTTCTTTTCTGCGGCGGTAACTACATTCAGTATTAGAACAAATATAGATTTTACCATCTTTTGTGTTGCGTTCTTTTAGCTGTGCGCCACATTCAGGACAAAGTTTAGTCGTAAGCGTGTAATCTTTATACGTTTCTTTGGATTCTTTAATTTCACTTACTAATCGTGCAGTGTCTTTTTCAATTCCTTTTAAAAAGCTAGCAGCAGATTCTTTCCCCTGCGCAATATTTTCTAAACTTCTTTCCCATTTTGCAGTTAAATCAGGACTGACAAGAGAGGCATTGACTAAATTTAACAGTTGTTTGCCTTTAGGTGTTACGGCTAAAACATTGCCTCTACGTTCCATTAATTCTGATTTTAATAGTTTTTCAATAATTTCTGCACGCGTGGCGGGGGTTCCTAAGGCATACTTTTCCATCTGGGCTAACAAACTACCTTCTGTTGCCAACTTAGGTGGGGTGGTCAATTCTTTATTAATCGCAAATTGGCCCTTAACGCTTTTGACATTTTCCCAATCTGTTAATTTCTCAGTCGGTTTTTCACTCACTTTTTGCCAACCATTTTGCAATACTTTTTCTTGGCGAAAAATAAATTCACCAGCAGGAAATTCAACTATTGCCTTCACGTTTGCCGTTATATACTGGTCGGCAAATAACCCTAGAAAACGTTCTACAATCAAATGATAAATGCGGCTTTCATCCGTTGACATCTTTTCAAAACGGGGACGTTCTTCTGTTGGGATTAGCGCATAGTGATCGGTTACTTTACTATCATTGAAAACTGCAGTTTGTTTGACTTTGGCCCCTTCTTTTAAATACGTTTTGGCCCGATTGTCCACTGTCGCCAGCGCTTGTAATCGTTCTTTTAACGTACCCGCCACATCTTTTGGTAAATATTTTGAATCTGTCCGCGGATAGCTGACCACTTTATGGGTTTCATATAAACTTTGCACTACCGACAATGTTTTTTTAGCGGAGTATTGATACTTACTATTGGCTACTCGTTGTAATTCTGTTAAATCATAAGGTAAAGGCGCCGACTGACGCTTTTCTTTTACTGTAACGTCTTTTACTTTGCCAATTTGATTTTGCCATTTTGAAACGAGCGCTTCTGCTTGGTTACGTTCGTGTAATTGTTGCGGATTTTTTAGCTGTAGACGCCCTTTTTCATTGCCATATAACAAATCAATGGTGTAATAAGTTTCAGGAATAAATTTTTCTGATTTTTCTTGGGCTTTTGCCACTAATGCCAAAGTGGGGGTCTGAACTCGACCAGCACTTAGACTATCTTGGTATTTTACCGTTAAAGCACGGGTAACATTTAACCCCACCAGCCAATCGGCTTTTCCGCGTGCCACAGCTGATTGATACAAATTATCGTATTGTTTTGCTGGTTTTAATTGCCGAAAACCTTCTTTTACTGCTTTTGTTGTTTGTGAAGATATCCAAAGCCGCTCTAGTGGTTTATTAAATCGAATCCATTCAAAAATATAGCGCCCAACAGCTTCTCCTTCACGACCACCATCTGTCGCAATAATGCCACCGGTAATATCTTGCCGTTTAGCTAAGTTTCCAATTAATTTTAATTGTCGATTAGTTTTTGGTAACGGCTTAATTCCGATGTGTTTTGGAATCATGGGTAATGTTTCCATCGTCCATGTTTTCCACTCTTGTTTAATATCTTCAGGTAATTTTAAAGTTAATAAATGGCCATATGCCCAAGTAATAACATATTGGTCATTTTCAAAATAATCTTTTCCTTTTGGTTTTGCCCCTAAGACTTTAGCAAAGTCTTTGGCTACACTTGGTTTTTCGGTTAACACTAATTTTTTTCCCATATCTGCTCCTTTAAAACAGGACTTTGTTAAAATTTATAGTTCTATGAAATAATTCAGTTTTTAGTGACATCACTTTGTTCATTTCATGTCCTTCATTATAACAGCTCCCTTTTGAAAGCTAAACTGCTATTAAATAATCTTACAAACTCTAATAAGAGGAAACAGCAAATTTTAACTGCCATTTATCTACTGGTCTTAAAAAAAGCTTAAACTAGCTACCACAGCCAGTTTAAGCTTATACTTAATGATTAATTTACAACTTTACGTCTACATACGCGTAGTCTTGTTTCATCATTTATGGTTTGACAAATATTTGAAGAGCTTTCTTTTGTAACCGCAGCATAATCTTTTAATAAAACCAGTCCCGTATATTGTTGCAAATAGTCATCACACTCTTCACACCAACGCTCGTCACTTTCGTTCCAAAATGCCGCTTGATAATTGGGATGAGATTTCAGATGTGTAAAACTCGGACTTAATTCTAGCCACTTGGTTTCATAAAATTGTTCTGCCGCATTTAAATCAGTAAAAGTATATTCTTCTTTAATATCATTTTGCCAATCTTCAAAGAACCACCACGGCTCATTGTCCCCATACATAATAACAACCTGATACATGCTTATTGCTCCTTTTATTCCCCATTTGCATTAATCATACTCATGAATCCTTACGCTGACAAGAAATTCGCACTAAATTTAAATAACCATTATTATTTTTATTTAATTTGAAAATATTATTCTTTTTAAGGAATTTTTCTTTTAAAAAAAGATAAATATTATTAAAACTTCTTTTTTCCCTTATAAAAAAGTTAAACACTTTTTAACGGGCGACAGAATCGAATCAATTAAGAGGGACTGTTATTTTTATCAGATCAAATTGCGCGAATAAATTGAAAGATAAACATTTTTTTTCGTAACAAAAAGCTAATTTTAGTATCTTTTGTTTGAAGTGATAACTCTTTTTAACAAAATAAAAAAACAAGAATAAAATAGATTATTTTGTCCAACCGCTAAAACGAGAAAAACCCAAATGGAATTATAACTAATTTTGAGTTTTCATCATCTCAATAAAATAGTTATCCATTCAGGTCAAATTTTTTATCTATTAATAGTGATCATGTAAATATTGTAAAACAGAAGGGGCTAATTGCGTGGCCGATTCATTTTCTTGACGGTCTTCTAACATACTAATAAAGAGGTAGCTACTACCTTCTCCTTCATAGGCTAGTAAGAAGCTATTTTCTTGCCCTTTTTCATCTTGTTTTTCTTTGATTTCAGCTGTACCTGTTTTTGCAGCTAGTGAAAAGCCTAAACTACTCAAACTGTGAGCTGTACCGTTTGGATCGGTTACAACAGCCTGTAAATCTTCATTTATTTGTGCGACACTGGCAGCTTTTACGACTGCCTCTTTTTCTTTTGTCTTAGCGTCTTTTATAAGTTTTGGATAGACAAGTGTCCCTTGGTTGGCAAAAACAGAATACATCGTTGCTTGTTGAATAGGATTAATTAATAGTTGTCCTTGCCCATAGCCAGTATCAGCGAGTAAAATCTTAGAATCAAAACTTTTTTCATTGCTGATTTGTGCAGAATTCATAGCAAGCGGTAAATCTAGTTCTTCCCCAAAGATAAATCGATCTAAACCAGCTCGAAAAGCTTTTTCTCCCATCTTCAACGTTGCTTGCGCCATGTAAATATTATCTGAATAAACCAGCGCATCTTTTAAATTCACTGAAGGAACATCTGAAACGCGGGTGACATAATAGTCTCCCCAAGAGCTATCTTGCTGCCATTTTAATCCGTTAATTGCAACTTTTTGATTGGGATCTAAACTACCATTATCAAGCCCAATAGCAGCAGTGATCGTTTTAAAGGTAGATCCTGGCGCATAGCCGGTCACCAAACGATTTAAAAATGGCTTTTTGCTATCTTTTTCATAAGCATCATACTCTTTTTGAGAAATCCCATTGGTCATTTTATTAGGATCATAACTGGGACTGCTGACTAAAGCTAAAAGACCCCCTGTTTTAGGTGCACTTACTACTGTGGCACCCGCCTGATTTGCTAAAGCATTATAGGCTAACTCTTGTAAACTACTATCAATGGTTAAGTGAATTGATTCGCCATCTTTTTTCTTCGTTTCTAATAAAACCGATTTTTCGTTACCCGCTTCATCTGTAATCGCTAATTTTCCACCGGCTGTACCCCGTAATTTTTCATCATAAGTTGCTTCTAGTCCTGCACGCCCAATTTCACCATCACTGGTCAACTCAGGATGTTTTTCTAAATCTTCAGCGGTAATTTTACCTAAATAGCCAACTAATTGTGCAGCGGCTGCCCCTAACGGATATTTACGGCCTGTAATTTCTTGAATACTAGCACCAGTAGGTAAACTTTTGGCTTCATCGACGATTTTTAAAGGTACAAAATAATCAGGTTTAACCCAACTTTGAGCTAAAGCCTGTGTAATTTGTTTTTCAGTTAAGTCATAAATTTGGGCAATGGCTGCAATATTTTTTTCCTTCTCAGAACCTTCACCTAATTTTTGTGGTACAACACCTAGTTGCTTTAATGTTCCATTTTCTGCTAAAGGTTGATTATTACGATCCAAAATTTGACCGCGAACTGGCGCATCGACAGTTAAACTAACTTTATCTTTACCGCTCATTTGAGGAAAAATTAGATTTGGACCCCACTCTAATTTTGGCTCATTATTTTCATAAGCAAGGTAAGTTTGATATTTCAAATTTTTCAACTGACCCATTGCCGTCGACAAGGATAACTCATACGTCACTTGATATTGATCATTTTTTCCGGCAGTTATTTTTAAATCAGATAATTTGATATTTTTTGCTTCAATGGCTGTGAAAATAGTTTGATACTTTTCGCTGATTTCTTTCTTACTATAACCGTTGCGTTGGGCTGTATCAGCTAAAAGCGTACTCGGAATTTTATCATATTTCCCCTCAGCTAAATAAGTGGTGAAATCTTTGACCACTTGTTCTCTTGCCGCTTGTTTCTTTTCACTTTGTAAATGATACGCAAAAAAAGCGCCACCAGCTATAAGTAAAATAAGCAGTGGAATAACAATAAAAAATGGATTAAATTTCTTTTTTTGTTTAGTATTGCGTCGTGATTGTTCCGTCATCTTTTTTCTCCTAATAAAATAGTACTCATATTTTACACCAGGATACGTTCCCGCTTTTTCTAATTCCGTATTTTTTAGCAAAAGTTAATTCTTTTAACAAGAAAAGCTAAATGAACTCGTTTAGCTCTCAAGCAATAAGATGAAATTTTAATAAATTGCTTTTTAAATTTCTTCAAATTTTAGCTTATTGCCGTAGAGAGTTAGTTCATTATGCTGGATCAAAAGAAATGTTAACAGCAGCGGTCAGCTCTCAATTAATAGGTTAGTTCATAAAGCTAAATTTCAATAATTTTACGATCTCCTTCATACTCTGTGTAAAATTATCATCCTTTTACCAAAAAAAGATGCGCCCATTTGGACACATCTTAAAATTTAAACATATTGTAAAACTTCAGCTGCTTTATAAGCGTGGTCGATTAGACCTCCACCTAAACATTCGTCACCATCATAAAAGACAACTGCTTGCCCTGGTGTAATTGCCCGCACTGGTTCATCAAAAATAACTTCCGCGCGATCATCAGCTAATAAGCGTACTGTTACCGGAACATCTGCTTGACGGTAACGGAATTTAGCTGTGCATTTGAATTCCTGTGGCATTGGTTCATTGGTTGTAAAATGAATTGTACTAGCATCTAAACGATCAGCATAAAGCGCTGGATGATGGAATCCTTGGCCGACATAAAGCGTATTAGTGGCTAAGTCTTTCCCTACTACAAACCAAGGGTCATTTGAAGCACCGCCACCACCGATACCTAAGCCTTGGCGTTGACCGATGGTATAATACATTAACCCATCGTGTTCACCTTTAACTTCACCATCAAGTGTAACCATCTTCCCTTTTTTAGCAGGGAGGTAATTACTTAGAAATTGTTTGAAATTCTTTTCCCCAATAAAACAAACACCAGTAGAATCCTTTTTCTTAGCAGTAGCCAGCCCAGCACGTTCTGCAATCGCTCGTACTTCAGGTTTTTGCATACCACCTAAAGGAAACATTGTTTTGGCAAGTTGTTCTTGTGATAATTGGCTTAAGAAATACGTTTGATCTTTATTATTATCCACACCCCGGAGCATGTGAACAACACCATTTTCATCTTTTGAAACACGCGCATAGTGACCTGTAGCCACGTAATCTGCCCCTAATTCCATCGCGTAATCTAAGAAAGCTTTAAATTTAATTTCTTTATTACACATCACATCAGGATTTGGCGTGCGACCGGCGCGATATTCCGCTAAGAAATATTCAAACACGCGATCCCAGTATTCTTTTTCGAAATTGACCGAATAATACGGAATTCCAATTTGTGCTGCCACTTGGGCAACATCTTTATAGTCTTCTATTGCGGTACAGACACCGTTCTCATCAGTATCATCCCAATTTTTCATGAAGATACCTACGACATCGTAGCCTTGTTCTTTTAGCAAAAGTGCGGTTACAGAAGAATCCACCCCGCCACTCATGCCCACGACAACGCGAATTTTGCTGTTGTCTGTCATGTAATCACCATCATTTCATTGTTAATTCCGAAAATTTAACGATTTGAAGGTCGCAACTTTTCAGTATTTGTCATTATACAACAGAAGTCTAATAATTTCATGTACTTGTTTTTAAATTAGCATTTTCTTTAAATGCTAATTTAAACCGTTGGTAAACTAAGGCAGCTATCTACTTATTTTTTTGCTTAAAATTACGCCAGCTCTAAAACTACTGGTAAAGGTTTCCGTAGAAGACTATAAAATTTAAACTATCATAATTTTTCTTATTTTATTGACTCATATTTGCCAATACCGTCGCTTTTTTTGCCGCAATAAGATCAATTTGATTTTCTGAAATTGGTCTGCCAAAGGGTTGTTTATCCGGCAGAAAATCTAACTCCGGTGCATCTACCCCAACGTTAATATTTTCTTTAATCGGCACGCTATAATGATGAACATGTCCATGAAGATTACGGATATTTTTGGTAACACCCAAAAGTAGCGGGTAATGGGTTAAATAGTACTGATGATGGTTGAACTTTATAATAATGCCGACATCTGCAAAAGCAAATTTATTTTGCCCATTGGCCAAAACAGAATTATTTTGGGCTAAAAATTTGAATAATGTCCGATGATCATGGTTTCCTTTAATAAAGATAATTTGACCATTTAACTGCATCAGTAAGGCTAAAATTTCTGGATAACCAGCTTCATAGTCTTTATGCATGGCGATATCGCCTAAGTGATAAACTGTATCTGTTTCTTTTACAACGGCATTCCAATTTTTGATCATAATTTCATGCATCGTAGCTAAATCTTTAAAAGGTCGGGGTGCAAAATCGTTGTCGCCTAATAAATCTTGATGAAAGTAGTGGGTATCAGAGGTAAAAAATTTCATTTTCTTCACCTACAATACTGCCAAAGGCTGTTTTTTAGTGGGAGCAGGATAATGCGTCGCTATCAGTTCCCATTCAGCTTCGGTTAATGAAATCTTAGCAGCGGCAAAATTTGCCAGCACATGTTGTTGGTTACTTGATTGGGGAATTGCCAGTGTATTATCATGACGAATTGCCCAAGCAAGTAATAATTGAAATATAGTACACTGATGTTTTTGGGCTAGTGATTGTAAAACTTCATCTGCTAAAAACTGATTTCCTAGACTATCCCCTTGAGCCACTGGCGAATAGGCAATTAAAGGCAGCTTGTTTTCTTTCATGTAAGGTAATAAATCAAACTCAATCCCGCGACTGCCTAAGTTATACAATACTTCATTTGCCACGCAATTTTTACCAGCCGGAATTTTTGCTAACGCCTTAAGCTCTGTAACATCAAAATTTGAGACTCCCCAATTTCGAATTTTTCCTGCTTGTTTAGCTGATTCCATCGCTACTACTGTTTCTTCTAAAGGAATATCACCAGGCCAATGGAGTAAATATAAATCTAAATAGTCGGTATTAAGACGTTTTAAACTGGCATCTAAGCTTTGTGGTAATTGTTTTTTGGAAGCATGCCAAGGATAAACTTTTGATATCAAATAGATACTATCACGCTTGATTGTTCTTAAAGCCGCTCCGACTAATTTTTCAGCGTTTCCTTCGCCATACATTTCTGCTGTATCCACCGCTACTTTAGCATCTGGCGTTGTTTGGGCTAAACCAGCTGTTAAAGCTTTTAATTCGGCTGTCTTTTTGGCGGAATCATCTCCCATGTGCCATGTTCCCAATCCGATGGGATAGATTTTTTCACCTGCAATTTCCATCAATTTCTCCTCCTCGGCTTTTGTTACTTTCAGTATAAACCAGCAAACAAATAGGGTAAAAAAATACCTCTTTTTACACCAGAAAAATAAAGTAAAAAATGACCGCAACTAAAAAATTAGGACAAAAAAACCGTCAGCCCAAGCTAACGGTTTTACTGATTGTTTATTTTTCTACTTTTTCAAATAAGCCACGACTAATAAAGCCATCCATTAAAAAGTAAAATTTGTCTTGCAACATTTTATGTTGTGAATCTTTAAAAATATTAACAGCTTTTAAGCCATTGGCAGTGGTAACGGACATTTTTAGTGTTTTAATTTCACTGTCGACTGTAATTTTTAACTTAAAACCTTCTTTACTTTGAGGAGTTGCCTCTAAAGGTTGAATCAATTGAAAATTACCGCCATTAGTTTCTTTAAAGCCGTTATCTCGTAATGTATATTTCTTTGCTTCAGGATTTAATTGGTAGGTTACTGCTGCTCCTAAAACAGTTGCTGTTTTTTGAAATGCCATCTGCTCACCTCTATTTTATTATTACTTTAATTATAAAAGTTTTTTCAAGGTTTGACTATACTGAACCTATTATTTTTGGCAGGCGGCAATAAGTTGATCGGCAAAATAAGCCACATCTTCTAAAGTATTTCCATAACCAAAGCTAACGCGAATTGATTCATGAATAGCATCACTATCTTTACCATACATCGCCGTTAAAACATGGGAGGGTTCAATATTACCTGCTGTACAAGCAGAACCAGTTGAAATTGCTTGCCCTTTTAAATCTAATTTCATTAATAATAAATTATTATCGACATCCAGCAGTTGTAAATTTAAAACATGAGGCAACTTATGCTGTAAATCACCATTAATGCGATAAGAAATGTTAGCTTCAGTTAATTTTTTTAACAGCAAGTCGGCTAGTTTGGCATAATGCGCAGCATTTTCTGCTTGTTTTTCTGGCGTTAAAATGGCAACAGCTTGCGCCATGCCAATAATTCCCATCAAATTTTCAGTGCCAGCCCGTCTTTTTTCTTCTTGTTCGCCGCCATGAAGATAACTTGGTAGGCTGACCCCGTCTTTTTTAAAAAGAAAGCCGACTCCTTTTGGTCCGTTAATTTTATGGGCTGAAATACTAAATAAATCAATCTGATTTTCGTAAGGATTTAAAGGGACTTTCCCAAAAGCTTGAACGGCATCCGTATGAAATAAAGCTGGATGATCTTTTAAAAGTTCACCAATTTCTTTAATCGGTAATAAATTTCCAGTTTCGTTATTAGCCGCCATAATTGAAACTAAAATTGTATCTGGCCGTAATGCATCTTTAACTGTTTCAACAGACAATTGACCTTTTTCATTCACCGGCAAATACGTCACGTCAAATCCCAAAGATTCTAAATAATGCATCGATTCTAAAACAGCCGGATGTTCAATGGCGGTGGTAATTAAATGCCGGCCTTGTTGTTGCCGGGCTAGAGCAGTTCCGATAATAGCGGTATTATCGCCTTCTGTTCCGCCGCTATTAAAAATGATTTCATGCGCTTTGACCCCTAAACTTTTGGCAATTAATAAGCGACTTGCTTCTAATTTTTCATGGGCTTTGCGACCAAAACCGTGGACGCTAGAAGGATTACCAAAAATCGGCATCGCTTCAGTCATTGCGTTTATAACCGTCGGATGTAGTGGCGTTGTTGCAGCATGATCCAAATAAATTTCTTTCACTGTCTTCACCTTTTCTTGTTTATGCTAGGGTCATTCTAGCATAAAAGTTACGTTTTATTAATTGATTACCATTTTAGCCAAAATAAAAAGAGACAGTGACCATGTAGTATCGATAAAATTAAACTTTGCGTTAACTTTAACGATACTACACAAATGGCGTGTCACTGCCTCATTTAAAGATAAACAACATTTTTTAGTCATTTATGTTTAATTTTCTGTACGTTTGTTACGTTCTTTTTGACTTTAGACTAATCAAAATCTTTTTCTTCTAAGCGAAATAATGGGCTCATTGGTGTATTTTCATGGATGCGTTTAACGGCTTCGCCCATGAGTTCACCACAAGTAATATAAGTTAAATTATTAGGATGACGACTCGGATCGGTTAAACAAGAATCCGTCACACAAATATTGGTAATCCCCGCACTTTCCAAATTTTCCTTAGCAGGTGGGGATAACAACGCATGAGATGCACAAGCGTAAACTTCTTTTGCGCCAGCTTCTTTTAACAATTTTGCTGCTACTTTAAAAGTATTGCCGGTATTTAAAATATCATCTACCATGATACACGTCTTACCGGTGACATCACCAATGACATAACCGCCATTTTCATCGCTTTCTTCTTGGTCTACAATCGCCAGTGTCGTATTCAAGTATTCCGCTAAACTTCGAGTTCTGTTAACACCTGAATTTTTTGGTGAAACCACCACAAAATCATCACCATACATTTTCTTTTCGCGATAATATTTGGCAAAAAGTGGCATCGTAAACAAATTATCAACTGGAATATCAAAGAATCCTTGTACTTGGACGGTATGTAAATCCAAAGTTAAAATTCGTGTTGCACCTGCTTCTTGTAACATATTGGCTACAAGTTTGGCAGTAATTGGTTCATGAGGTCGTGCAGTCCGATCTTGACGGGCATAGCCGTAGTATGGCAAGACGACGTTAATAGTTTTGGCACTTGCACGTTTCATTGCATCAATCATAATCAACAATTCCATATAGTAATCATTAACAGGTTGATTGGTGGCTTGAATTAAGTAGACGTGAGCACCCCGCACACTTTCTTCAATACTAATTGAAATTTCACCATCACTAAATTGTTTAATGGCACATTGTCCTAATTTTGTTCCAAAAACAGCAGCGATTTTTTCTGCTAATGGTTCATTTCCATTCAAGCTAAAAATTTTCAACGATTGATCCTGGTATTGTTCCCCCATGATAGCCTCCTTAGTTATTGGCAGTTCTTTAACAAACGTCATTTTTTATGACAAATTCTTTTTTATTCTAACATCTTTTGCGGTATTTTTGAACCGTAAGCGCAAGTTCACTTTCCTCTCACTTTACGCTAAAGAAATGGTGCCATTAATCCAACTAGCGGGAACTATTTTTTGATAGTCTCCCCAGTTATCGTGAATTTTGAGCCAATAATTGCCAACAGCATCTTTTTTATAAGCATAAGCTACCACCCAGTGATTGCCATACGTGCTACCTTTTAGTTTCATTAATCCCACAATGACTGGTTTTCCTTGGTCGATACGTTTTATTACACGGGTCAGACCTCCTAGGGGTGTTTGTCGCGCCCGTAAAGGTAAATGAAATAGACTAAAGTAGCGAGACATACCATGGGCCACTTGGAAAGAAAGCGTTGGAAAATCAAAAGGTTGCATAATTACACGCAATAAATCTTGTAAAGCAGCCGTATTTTCACTACCTTTTGCTCGAATATGCGTTGGTATAATAGTCGGCATTAGGTGATCTTGGTAATAGCATAAAAAAGTAGTCGCAGCACTAGTTCCACACAAATACCCAGATTTGGTTATAATCTTGCGATAAGGATAAAAAAGCTCAGCGTCAATTCCAATCCATTCATTTACAGTCATGATCTTCACCTCGCCCACAGTATAGCATAAGTGAACATTTTAATTCATTTTCGCTGGACTTATAAAAAAATTGAACGTTTTCTTTGTGAAAAAGCTTTCTATATACGATAATAGACATAAAATAAAAAGAACTACGATTTTTTATTGCTTTTCAACACTTTTCCGATAAGAACAACGTACCTAAACTACTTACTTATCCATGACAGTCGTTGTAATAGCAAAACAAGGAGGATATCATCTGATGAGTAACTTACTAAAAAATGATTTTTATGAATATGTCAATGGTGACTGGATGAAAACAGCCGTTATCCCTGAGGACAAACCTGCTACCGGCGGCTTTCAAGATCTAGTCGATGGAATCGATAAATTATTAATGACAGAATTTGATGACATGCTAGCTGAAAAAAGCACCATCCCACAAGGAAAAATGAAAGATGCAATCGCCTATTACGAACTAGCTAACGATTATGCCATGCGGGATAAATTAGGGGCAGAGCCGATTCAAGAACTTTTGGCTAAGATTGCCGCTTTAAAAGGCTATGATGATCTAAATAAACAACTAACTGACTGGGTGTTAGATGGTTTTGCGTTACCCTTTGCCTTAGATGTAGACCAAGACATGAAAAATACTCAGCAAAATGTCTTATTTGCTTATCCTGCCGATACTATTTTGCCGGATAAAACCTATTATGAAAAAGACCATCCGCAAGGGGAAGCCTTACTAAAAGTTTTTGCTGACATGACGATTCGTGTTCTTGAAAAAATGGGACATTCTACAACAGAAGCTAAAAAAATTACACAAGATGCTTTAGCTTTTGACCGCTTAATCGTTCCTAATGTTAGAAGTTCTGAGGAGAACGCTGATTATAGTAAAAATTATAATCCCCGGAGTTTCACGGAATTTTGTGCCTATGCGCCTGTTTTGGATTTAAAAGATTTAGTGGAAACACTCATAAACGCAACTCCTGAAACCATTATTGTAACAGAACCTGATTACTTTGATGCGTTGAATGAACTTTTAACAGAAGAAAACTTCCCATTACTTAAAAACTGGCTTTACATTCAAACCGCTTTAAGTTACACCAACTTATTAAGTGAAGATTTACGTCAATTAGGGGGAACTTATGCCCGACAATTATCTGGCGCACCTAGCGCTATGCCACAAAAAAAAGCAGCATTTTATTTGGCAAATGGCCGTTTTAGTCAAGTAGTTGGACAATTTTATGGAACAAAATATTTTGGTGAAAAAGCCAAAGAAGATGTCAAACATATGGTCCAAACTATGATTGGAATTTATCAAGACCGCTTAGAAAAAAATGACTGGTTATCAAAAGAAACCCGTACAAAAGCGATTACGAAATTGAATAAATTAGGCGTACAAGTAGGCTATCCTGACAAAATCCCTGCTTTTTATGAAAAATTCACCACTACCAGTAAAGCAGAAGGTGGAACCTTAGTCGCAAATAGTCGCAAGTTTAGCCGGATTGTTAGAGAAGACAATTTCAGCCGTTACGGTAAAACAGCTGATCGCAATGAATGGGAGATGAGTGCTGCTACGGTCAATGCTTATTACCATCCATTTAAAAATATCATTGTTTTCCCAGCTGCTATTTTACAAGCTCCTTTTTACAGCTTGGAACAGTCTACTAGCGCCAATTATGGTGGAATTGGTGCCGTAATCGCTCATGAAATCTCTCATGCATTTGATAATAATGGTGCGAAATTTGATGAATATGGCAATATGAACAACTGGTGGACGGAAGCTGATTTAGCGCATTTTGAAAAATTAGCGGCAAAAATGATTGCTGAATTTGATGGGATTAAATTCGCCGGAGGTAAAGTAAACGGCACTCTGACCGTTTCAGAAAATATCGCCGATGCAGGTGGCGTTAGTTGCGCGCTAGCTGCGGCTAAAAAAGAAGCCGATGTCTCATTAGATGACTTCTTCACCAACTGGGCCAAAATTTGGCGTACAAAAGCACGGGAACAATATCAACAATTATTATTAGCCGTTGATGTCCATGCGCCAGCCAAACTACGCGCCAATATTCAACTGCAAAATGTCCCTGAGTTCTTTGAGACTTATGCTATTACGAAAGGTGACGGCATGTATAAAGCGCCAGAAGAACGAGTGCATATTTGGTAAGAAGTTGTAAGTAGTAAAAAGCATTAAGCTATTCGTATTTTCATGCGTCTAACTTAGTGCTTTTTTAATAAAAAAGAGGTGTTTCAATTGAAACTTTATGAAAAAGATAGTTATCTCACGACCTTAAAAACCACGATTACCCAACAAGGAACAGACGAATACGGTAATTTTGTCTCTTTAAAAGACAGTATTATTTATCCAGGTGGTGGTGGCCAACCGGCAGATAGGGCTTGGATACAAGCTATCCCTGTGACAAAAATACAAAAAAATGAAAATGATGTTCGTTATTATCTAAAAGAAGCGCCAAATAATCTTCCACAACAAGTGGATATCCAAATTGATTGGGCACAACGTTTTGACCTTATGCAACAACATACCGGCCAACACATCTTAGCGCGAGTCTGCGAAGATTTATTTCAAGTTCGCATTTCAAAAGAACAAATTACACTAACAGATTCTTTTTTTGAGATTGATACAAAATTAAGTCCCACTCAATTACAAACAGCCATTGCCCGTAGTAACGAAATTATTCGCGCTCATAAAAGTGTCTTTATTCTTTTTCCGACTGAAGAACAGTTGAAAAAAGAAACCCTTTTTACGACTCCGCCAAAATATTTTGCTGGCTTACGTTTAATTAAAATTGCTGATTTTGACCTCATTGGCTGTGGTGGTACTCACGTTCAAAATACCGCCGAAGTACAAGGAATTGCTTTTACCCAAATAAAAGAACATAAAAAAGGAATGACATTGCACTTTACTTGTGGCAATCGTTTATTCCAACAATTTGAAAACAATCAAAAACAATTAGCAACTTTAACGAAAGCTACCCAAGTTCCTATTACTGATTTAACAACTTTCTTTAAAGAGCAACAAGAAAAAATCGACACTTACCAACAACGTCTTGCTGCTTATCAAGTTCAAACGTTAATCACAACTGCCAAAGAAATTGCACCAAACTTTGTTTATAGTGAAGCGACTACAGCAAATGTAAATGAATTACAACAAGCCGCTCGTAAACTAGCTGAAATTTATCCGTTAGCGTTGATTTGTACCGCTACAAAAAGCGATGACACTTTGCGCTATCACCTGACTTGTCTAAAAGAAAATAGCAAACTTCCCATCGGACAACTGATTAAATTGAGCAATCAAAAATTTAGTGGCCGTGGTGGCGGTTCTGCTTTAAAAGGTGACGGTACCTTACCTTACAGCCAAAAAGAAGCTTGGTTACACTTTTTACAAGACTAGCTAAATAAACAAATGCACTCAAAAAAACAGCGATGAAATCTGTGGTTAAGAAAACTAACCATGGAATCATCGCTGTTTTTTTATTTGAAATACCTATTTATAGCACTAGCATAAACCCAAAATTTAAATGACTAAATTAGCACACCTACTTTTTTACTTTTTATCTTATAAAATTTCAGCACCTAATGTGTTTTTAAAGTGTGATAAGGCCCAGTTGTGTCCAATTTCATCAAAACTTGCGACAGCATCTTTTATAATATGCAATTTATATCCTAGATTATAAGCATCAACTGCGGTATGCAGCACACAAATATCCGTACAAACACCTGTCAAATATAAATCGGTTATCCCTCTTTCCCGCAAGCGAATATCTAAATCCGTGCCACTAAAAGCAGAATAATGGCGTTTATCAATCCAATAGACGGTAGCATCTTCTTTGTGTTTATCATATAAAGACGCCAGACTACCGTAAAGATTACGGCCACTAGTTCCAATAACATTATGAGGAGGAAACAGTCCATTTTCAGGATGATATTGATCGTTTGGATCATGGGCATCAATGGCAAAAACGGTGTAATCGCCTGCTTCAATAAAATCTTTTGTAACTGCCACGAGTTTTTCTTCAATCGCTTGACCAGCTTTTCCAGTCGTTAACTTGCCATCTGTTGCTACAAAGTCATTGGTATAATCAATCGAAATAAGTGCTTTTTTCATTTTGGGCCTCCCTTTTTATAGAAAATCTATTTTAAAATCCGAATAAATTCTAAAACTAATTCAGCCGAACGTTTGCCAGCTTCTTCAATAAACTCATCAAAATTAACCGTTGCGCTATGATCGGCAGTATCACTCATCGCCCGCACAACTAAAAACGGAATAGAAAACTGACTCGCTGTCTGCGCAATAGCCGCCCCTTCCATTTCACAAGCCAATGCATCAGGAAAATCTTTTAAGATTGCGGTTACTTTTTCTGGACTATCGATGAAGCTATCTCCGGTAACAATTAGACCGAGTTTTACTTCATGATCCGTTTTTGCTGCCGCTTGAGCCATTACTTGTTGCAAATAAGTACTCGTCTCATAATAAAGCGGAAAGCCACCTGGTAACTGTCCTTTTTTATAGCCAAATCCGGTGACGTCAACATCAAAATAAGCTAATTTTTCAGCAATAACTAAATCACCAACGCTTAAGCCAGCACCAATCCCGCCAGCAGAACCAGTGTTAATCACCATATTTACGCCATATTGTTGAATTAATAAGCTGGTGGTTAAAGAGGCTGCTACTTTTCCAATCCCAGAACGAACTACAATCACTTCATGATTACCAATTCGACCAGAAATAAACAAAGCATCCGCCCGTTCCCAAGATAGCGGACTATCTATTGCACTTCTTAAAATTTTAATTTCTTCTTCCATTGCGCCAATAATTCCAATTTTCACATTAATTCCCCCAGCATTATCTGTTATTTAACCTAATAGTAGCAGTTTCTTTAAAAAATTTCACTCGATAAGAAAATACAAAAAAGCTAGACTTAAGTTTACGCATAGCTTACACGTAACTTAACTCCAACTCATTTTGCTTTATTTATAAAAAGAATGTTGCCAATAAGACGACCCCAATTAAAAGCGCAACGACAATAATTGCGCCGACTAAAAAACTATTCAATTCACGGGATTTACGAGATTCGCCGCTTCTGGTTTTGGTTAGTTCTTTTTGCTTTTTAGCTTCTTTACGATAAAAATTTTTAATTTTTTCATCTTTTCGGTCGTATTCTTTTTGTAACTTCATCGTTTCTTTTTCCCGCACAGGAACATCAAATTCCTTTCTTATTCCTGTTTTTTCTTTTTGCCGACGTAACTCACTGCGGGTAATTAGTGGTCCTTTACTCACTTACGCCCCTCATTTCTGTAATAATTCCCAATAAGTAATTGCATACATAGTTTTCGCATCACAAATTATTCCGTCTTTGACCGCTTTTTGGGCTTGTTCAAGTGTTAATGCATATAATTCCAGTACTTCATCTTCATCTTGTGCCCGAGGGTTTTCGACCTTAGTTAATCCTATCGCCTGATAAAGATGTAACATTTCGTTTGAAAAACCAGGTGATAAATACATTGAACCCACATGTTTCATTTCTTTAGCGGCAAAACCTGTTTCTTCTTCTAATTCTCTAGCACCTGTCACAGCAGGATGACTTCCTTCACCTGGATCAATTTTACCAGCGGGAATTTCTAAAATAACTTTTTCTAAAGGCTTTCTGAACTGTTTAACAAAAAGCATTTTATTTTCAGCCGTAATGGCAATAATGCCTACACCACCAGGATGAAAGACTAATTCTCGTTTAGCGGTACCGCCACTAGGCAGTCTAACATCATCCAAAAAGACATCGATAATTTTACCGTGAAAAAGTTCAGTTCGTTTAATTGTTTTTTCTTCAAAATCTGCAAAGGAAAGCATTGGAACGCCTACTTTCTATTTTTATTTCCACTTGCTTGTTTTTATAAATATACTGTGGGTAATCATAAAAGGAAATTGAATCCTTTTGATTAAAACTAAGTACTATTATACACAATTTCACGAATGGGAAACTTAAGAATGCGATAATAAATCTTATGAATTTTCTAAATCGCAAAAATCCACCCTTGGTCTGATTTTTTTCCACCTCCCCCCGTGGTAAAATAAACTCGTGAAGTTAAGGGAAGACCTTTAAATGATAAATCACCCAATTTTAGGAGGGTAAAAAATGAAGAAAAAAACCACTGTACTCATGTTAGCAGGAATTCTTTTTTTACTGCTTTATTTCGGCTATGAAACAGGAACGGATTTGATTCCACTCATTTTAGTGGTTGGCGGCATTTGCCTAATTATTTATGGCGTTTCAAATCGGCGCAACAATAGCCAAGTAAGTGTGTTACCTGTCATGACCAAGGAAAAAGAAGCCCACTATATAGAAAGTGGCATGACGGAAAAAGAGATTGAATTTTTCCGCGAAACGATGAATCAAACGAAAAAGCAAATTTTAAAATTGCAAGAAAACATTAACCAAAATGCCAAGTTAAAAGCAATTGACTTACGCCATGATACATTGCGTGCCTCAAAAGCTATGTTTAAGGAATTGGTAAAAGATCCCCAAAAATTACATTTTGCCAATCATTTCTTATACACTCACCTACCTAACATGGTAGATTTAACCGACAAATTTATTGAAATTAACGGGCATGAAATCAAAACCAAAGAAACGTATGAAAAAATCGAAGAAAGCTCTCAAATTATTGATCAAATGGCCGCTTTAATCGCTAAAGATTATCAACAGTTTGTCGCTGACGATTTGGAAGATTTGGATATTGAGCTTTCCATTGCCAAACAAAGCTTAAAAAGAGATAATAGTTTGTAAGCAGGCGCTTACAAAAAAAATCTAGCGCAAGCTAGATTTTTTATTAAACTTTTAATTACGAAAACCAAGTAAAACTGGAGGAATGAAGATGACCGATACACCTGAAACACAACAAAACGTCGATCAAACATTAGACGATTTATTAAACAATCCATTTACTACCCCGGTAGGTTCTTTAACCCAAACACAACAAAATGAAATTAATGTTTTAAAAGATCAACAAAAAGCTGAGCGCTTAGTTGACAAATTACCTGATGAGCGCAAAGTACAAGCCCAAGAATTAGCGGCAAAAATTGATGTGACAGATCAACAAGGGGTGATTACCTATGGCGCTGTCGCGCAACAAAAATTAAGCGAGTTTTCTCAATCCATGTTAAATCATGTCCAAGCTGCCGATATCGGTCCTGTGGGTGATTCTTTAACTGATTTAATGTATCGCTTAAACGAAGCCAATCCAGATGATTTAAGAGCCGGAGAAGGCAACGTCTTTAAACGGATGTTTGGTAAAGTTAAACAATCCATTTATGAAATTACCGCCAAATATCAAAAAATCGGTGCTCAAATTGACAAAATTGCCGTTAAACTGGACAAAGAAAAAGATGGGCTACTAAAAGATAATTTGATGCTAGAACAACTTTATCATAAAAACAAAGACTATTTTGATGCTTTAAATCTTTACATTGCCGCAGGCGAATTAAAAATGGAAGAATTGCAAACAAAAATTATTCCAGAAGCTGTTGAAAAAGCCCAAGCTACTGGTGATCAAATGGACGTGCAAATTGTCAATGACTACAATCAATTTTTAGACCGTTTGGACAAACGAACTCATGATTTGCGTTTAGCACGACAAATTACAATTCAACAAGCACCACAAATTCGCTTAATTCAAAATACGAACCAAGCGTTAGCTGAAAAAATTCAAGCATCTGTCAATACCGCTATTCCATTATGGAAAAATCAGGTAGTGATTGCATTAACCTTATTACGTCAAAAAGATGCTGTAACGGCACAACGTCAAGTTTCTGAAACAACCAATGAATTATTGAAGAAAAACTCTGAAATGTTGAAAGTTTCCGCAATTGAAACCGCTAAAGAAAACGAACGCGGTATCGTTGACATTGAAACCTTGCAAAAGACTCAAAATGACTTAGTTGAAACAATTCAACAAACGTTACAAATTCAACGGGAAGGAAAAGAAAAACGACGAGCAGCCGAAGTAGAACTTGGCCACATGGAGGCTGATTTGAAACAACGTCTACTAGAATTAACCCAAAGCGAAAAATAAAACTACTTTAACATTGAAGTAATCGGACTAAAAGTGATGCACTTCAAGAAAATTCAGCTGATTTGAGAAGTTGTTTTCTTAAAGTTGTTTAATCAAAAAAGCAGTGTGACAATACTTTTGTCATACTGCTTTTTAATTACCTATCATTAAATTAGGTATATTATAAAACAATGGTTCAGTTCATTTTTTATCGAACATACTTTAATTGAAGCAGTAGACATTATTCATTTTAATTATTAGTAGTGTTAGAATAATTTAAAGGAGTGATCAATTTGGATTTATATGGATTAGTAGAAACAAAATTGAATGCGCTTAAAATTCCCTTTGAGGTGGTAGACCATCCACCAGCATTAACTACAGAAGAAGCAGATAGTTTTATAGAAGGTATTGAAGGTGTACGCACAAAATCAATGTTTCTAACTAATAAAAAGAAAACAGCTTATTATTTGTTAATTATGGATGATCAAAAAAGATTAGATATGAGTAATCTAAAAGAAATAACGGGTGAAAAAAGAATCAAAATGGCTTCTGAGGATAGTTTAATGGAAAAGATGAAATTGCCCGCTGGTGTAGTCTCAATTTTTGGTCTTCTAAATAATGAAGAAAAAGATATCCATGTTTATTTTGATAAAGAAATTATTAAAGAGCCTCGTATGAGTTTTCACCCTAATGTAAATACTAAAACCATTTTTCTTTATACCAACGATATTTTTAAATACTTAGAAAATATCGGCTTCAACTACTCTATTATTGATATTTAGTTTTTATCAACGTAAAATACAAATTATGCCCTTTATGAAAGAGCGGATACTCGTTTATCCGCAATAATAAAAAATGTCATAGAAGTTCTCACCCAGATGAGCTCCTATGACATTTTTATTATTTATTCATTGCACTATTGCGGTAACCATAGAAAAAGTAAATCGCTAATCCTAAAATCAACGTGATCGCAAACACAATATAAGTTGTGATACTAAATTGCACAATTAAAAAGACACATGCTAAAACAGATACAATCGGTAAAACTGGTACCCATGGCACTGCGAATTGACCTTTTTCTGGTTTACCAAATTCTTTACGTAATTTCAAAATCCCACCAGAGACCATCATCAAGTAAACCAAAGCAGCAATGTTGGTTAATTCCGCTAAAATTTGCAAAGGAAAAGCAGCGGCAAAAAATAAAGCAAAAGCACCTGCCACAAACGTTGCGTTTTTTGGTGTACGCGTCTTTTTATCAATTTTTTGCATTTGTTTTGGTAACAAACCATCTTTACTAATTGCATATAATAACCGAGCCAATGAATACATCATGGAAATTGTCACTGTCAATAACGTTAAAATTGCCCCAACAGAGATAATAGAGCCAATTAAACCATGACCAGCGTAACGCATGACAAAAGCCATAGGATCAGATACTTGTAATTTAGCAAAAGGTACTGCTCCAGTTGAAATTAAAGTGACAATAATATATAAAACTGTGGCTATCCCAATCGAGCCAATAATGCCTTTGGGAACATCTTTTTGCGGATTTTTCACTTCTTCAGCCGCCATGGCAACAGAATCAAAACCTAAAAAGGCAAAGAAAACTAGCGATGATCCTTTAAAGACACTACCAATTCCATTAGGCATAAATGGCGTCCAATTATTAGGTTTAATATAAAAAATACCGACAGCAATAAATAAAATAATAATGAAAAATTTCACCCATACCATCGCATTATTTAAACGCAGTGCTTTTTTAGCTTCTTGGCTGACCCAAAAAGTAATAAAGACAATAACTAAAGCCGCAATTAAATCAATATACGTGCCATTAGCAGCATTATAGCCTGCCGTTAATGCCTTTGGTAAATGAATTCCCCAACTGCCCAAAAAACCTTGCATATACCCTGACCAGCCTGAAGCGACGGAACAAACAGCTAATAAAAACTCACAAATCAAAAACCAGCCCGTAAACCAAGCCGCAAATTCGCCAAAAACAACATACATGTAGGCATAAGGACCACCAATAACGGGGATTCGCGCTGAAAATTCAGCGAAACAAAGTCCAGATAGACCAACAACAACAGCTGCTAATACAAAAGATAAGGTTAATGCTGGACCGGCCTGATTAGCGTCTGGTACGCCGGTTATAACAAAAATACCAGTGCCAATAATGGCCCCAATTCCTAACATAATCAAATCTTTTAACTGTAAATTGCGCTTTAAGTCTGTTGCATGACTTGTTTTAATCTCTTTTTTACGAAAATCCATTGCGCTCCCCCTCATAATCTAATTAGAATTCTTTTTTGGCTTTTAAGCTAAAGCCTTCATATATCCTAAAAGAATACCACCAAAAATAACAAGAAGGCAACCGATAATGACATAAAACATTTCTTTTTTGGTCTTGTGTTCTCCCAATAAGAAAATACCACCTAAAGTTGAAATAATAATACCCATTTGCGATAGAGAAAAACCAACTGCTAAGCCAACTGTTTGGATGGATAATAACATACAAATGTTCCCAATTCCCCACAAAAGACCAGAGGTAATATTCCGCCAAACATATTTGTCAAAAGCAACTTTTTTCGCTGAAAAACATAACGCTCCAGTTAGCATCCCAATACTTTGCGGCAAAATAATCGCTAAAGGATCAAGTCCTGCCCATGTAATAATAATAGTGTAAAGACCATACCCGATTGTTGAAACAAACAAGAAACGAAAACCTTTACCAAAATCATACATTTTTCTTCCTGCTTCTGGTTCACTCTTACCGTCTGGATCTTTGCGGGAAGTTAAATAAGCACCAGCAACGAGTAATGCTAAGGCTAAAAAGCCTAAAACAAAGTCACGACCATGTTGCCATTCATGGAAAAAGATTGCCCCTGCGATCGTATTTAACATCAACTGCATGCCAGTTGAAAGGGGTAATCCCACTGAAACACCCATTGCTTTCATGGCGTGAAATTGTCCATTTTGGCCGACAAACCAAAATAATCCAGAAATAAAGCCGACAATAATTGTCATCATATCAATTGTTGGGCGCATCACAAAGAAGATTCCTAGTGAAAAAATAAATGCTCCCATCGTCATGCCAAGTGTTTGTTGGTTGGCATCCCCACCTAATTTTCCGCTTACCAAACCAATGCTGCCCCAGGCAAACATCGGTATTAATGCTACTAATATAGCCATTTCCATTCTCCTTTTCTCTAATTCTAAAAAGACACCCAAACAGTGTAGCAGTGAAAACGTTTTGCAGACAAGAAAAAACTCGCAGTTTTCTGCGAGTTTAGCGTTGTTCTTGATAATAAGACACATAAGGAAAGAAAAGTGTCATGGTCGTTCCTACCCCAACGGTTGATTCAGCGGTTAACGTCACCCCTAATTGTTGGGCTAAATTTTGCGCTAAATACAAGCCTAAACCGGTGGCGTGCATTTCTGAAAAGCGGCCGTTTTGTCCTGTAAAACCCTTATCAAAAATCCGACGTAAATCTTCTTTTGGAATTCCAATTCCATTGTCTTTTACCGCTAAAGTGACACCTTTAGCAGATTGATCGAGTAAAATAAGGATTTCGCCGTTTTCTGGTGTATATTTAATGGCATTACTTAATAATTGCTGAAAAATAAAGCCAATCCATTTTCCATCAGTTAACACCCGCTGATCCTCTCCCACTACTTGGTAACGCAATTTTTTTTGGATAAAATAATTGGCGTTACTACGCATAATAGGTTGAATAACTTTTTTTAATTGGGTTTCTTCAATCAAATAATCTTTTGAGAAATTATCCAAACGGGCTACGTATAAAACTTGCTCGACATAGCCATCAATTTTGCCTAATTCATTTTCCAACTGCATATATTTTTCATCCGGAATATCAAACTCCACTGCATGCAGTAACAGCTGACTGGCCGCAAGAGGCACCTTAATTTCATGAACCCAAGAGTCGATATAGTCTTTTTGATCTTCTTGCGCGGCTACAATTTTTTGCATATGGACTTGATGCTCACGAATAATTTGATTAATAAAATCTTGTTGCAGTTGTTCTTCATGGGTTCTCGCTCCGGTTAAATAATTTTGAATGGAGCTTTCTTCTTCACCCACTTGCAACTTTTGCCACCAGCGTCGCTTATAATAATAATGATAAGCCAAAAATAAGCTAAAAAAGACGCCTTCAATCAAAGCTAAATAGCCAATGTTACGCCAATTCATTTGAAATCCTGGTGTCAGCCACATTATAAAAGCGGTCAGAAATACAAAGCCTACCCAAGCAAAAATCAATAGCCATTGATCTTTTAAATATTTAAAAAAGTTCATTGTAGCTCCTATCAACTAAAATTTTTATCCTTTTTTTGTAAAGCGGGCTTTTCTTACTTACAAGTCATAGTTTACTAAGGAACAAGATATCCTTGACCAACTTTTGTCTCAATATAATCTTTTACACCGGCCTGTTCAATTTTACGGCGCAAACGATTAATATTTACCGTCAACGTATTATCATCCACATAGCGTTCATCATCCCATAATGCGCGCAATAATTTTTCCCGTGATAAAATCTTACCGTTATTTTTCATTAAAATGTACAGCAAACGATATTCATTTTTACTTAAATCAATAACTTCATCTTGAATGACCATCGTACTATTATCCACATTAAGCGTTAGACCATTATGAACGAGAGTTTCGCTACTGGCTTCAGAATAATTATAAGAACGGCGCAGTAATGCATTGATTTTAGCAACTAAAACATCCAATTCAAAAGGCTTTGTGACAAAATCATCCGCCCCCATATTCATCGCCATAATCATATCCATATTAGTATTGCGACTGGAAATAAAGATAATTGGAACTTTTGAGACCTCCCGAATTTTTTGACACCAATAGTAGCCGTCAAAAACTGGTAAGTTAATATCCAATAAAACTAATTGTGGTTCTTGCGCTAAAAAATCATCAAAAACATTTTCAAAATCAGTAGTTCCAAAAACCTCAAATTGCCATTTTTTCAATTCTTCCATAATTAGTTGACGAATTACACCTTCGTCTTCCACTACCATAATTTTTGCCATGATATCCTCCTATCAGACACATTTAGTGAAGCTTATAATATCAAATTAGCGCATTTTGTTTTTTGTCGCAAGTTCTGACACCAGATTTAAAAATAACTTAGCGAATTAAAAAATACTTCCCATAAAAGTTATGAGAAGTATCTTTACTTTATTCAATTATTAAAATACCTTCTTCGACTAATTTGGCACAAAATAAAAATAGGCCATCAGCAAATAAAACACTCATATTCACGCCAAAGTATAAAGCAATCTTTTCAAACCAATCACTCCGTCGTCTTTTTAGATAGCGGTACGCTAAAAAATTACTGCCATAAGTGATGAGAGTGGCACCAATTAAAACCCAACCAATCATTTTCAATCCCCTTTTACTAAAACCTTTTCAGCTTTATTTTTACGCAAAATTTGCTTATTTGCAAGCGGTATCTTGACAAATCTTATTTTTTGTCTAAAGATGTCAGGTCTAAGCTAGTAAAAGTAGCGAAAAACTTACGCAAAATAGGCAGAACTTTTTGAATCATATCATTTTCATCATTTTCTATTTGTAAAACAAGTAGCGGCTCATGTAAACTTAAGCGTAATAAAAACCAGCCTGTGCCATAAGGTTCACTTAAAATCATTCGCACGCCTTCTTCATTTTCTGTATCTTCTTTAAAACCGACAAAGTCCGCTTTTCTTAAGGCATCAATTACGTTTTGTCCATAGTCTTTAAAATTAGTTTCATTAATTTTCAGACGTATTTCCATTGTTTGGGCAGGTTGTTTCAATTGGGCAATGAGGTCATTAATCGTTTGGCCTTTGGCTTTTAATTGTGGTAAAACCATTAAAATTTTGGCTACGACATAGGCGCCATCATCGAGGTTATAATTTTCCTTAAAAGCCGCATGACCACTTGTTTCAATGGCAAGTTGGGTGTCAATTCCTTCATTATTTAACGCTATCATTTTATTGATCACATTCCGATAGCCCGAAATATAACGGACTTGTTTGCCCCCTAGCGCTTCAATAAACGTTTTTAAATGATCACTTGTCGGCGAATTGGTTACAATTACAGCACCTTTATGTTGGGTTAAAACAATATTACTTAACACGGCAATTAAATTATTGCGGTTCAAAATGGCGCCATCAGGTCCCACTAAAGCTGCACGATCAACGTCGGTATCAAAAATAACGCCGAGATCGGCCTTTTCTCGCAACACTGCTGCTTTAATACTTGCCATCGCTTCTTTATTATCGGGGTTAGGAATATGATTGGGAAAATGACCATCTGGGTTTAAAAATTGCGAACCGGTAGTATCTGCTCCTAATACTTGCAAGACTTTTTCAGCAAAAAAGCCACCTGCTCCATTGCCAGCATCAACGATAATATGCCAACCTTCCAGCGGTTTTTCTCCAAATTCTTTCGTTGCTAAACTTATCTTTTCAACTAAATCAGCACTATAAACAGAAATAAGGTCCGCAGTTTGAATTGTTCCCTTTAAACCATTTTTGTGTTGGTTTGAATGAGCCATGATATACGCCACATCTTCTGATTCTACGCCCCCTGTTTTGGTAAAAATTTTTACCCCATTGTAATAATAAGGCAGGTGACTTGCTGTTAGCATAATGCCCGCATCACAAGAAAATTGTGGAAATTGCGTACTCATAAACATCGCTGGCGTAGTAGCTAAACCAAAGTCAATTACCTGTACACCTTGCGCGTTAAACGAAGCCACCATTGCTTCTTTTAGTGCCCGACCACTAATACGACTATCTTGGCCAATTCCGATAATTAATTTACCTTGATTGTATTTTTCTTCTAATCCTTTTTTGATTAAAAAAGAAATGATGCCACCTGCAATTTTTTCTATTTCATAGGGAGTTAAATTTTCTTTATAATCTGTTGTCGCTACTGCAATACCACGAATATCTGAACTTAATGCCAATGGTAATTTCTTTGCCAAAATAAGCACCCTTTCTGAAAACGCTTTTCTTCAGTATAACAGATTCTTTTTTTAGAAGCATTACTTTTTTGGTAAAAAATACTTTTATCTACCACGGAAATATTTGAACTTTGTAAAGTTAGTGAGTAAAGCCATAATTTTTTCGTTCTTTTTTTTCGTGAAAAACTAAATGGCTCTGCTCTAATTCTTTAATTGCCACTTTTAAATCTTCGATAAAGTCATGGGCCATATTCATTCCAAAATCACTCCGAACGACAATGCGCTGAATGATTTCTTCGTCTAAATTCTTCGGTAAAGGATACGTTGGAACTTGCCATCCTTTCATTAAGAGGCGATCAGAAAGATCATAGAGCGTCCATTTCCTAGTTTTATCCGCGACTAATTTATAACAGAGTAGAGGAAGTTGGGCTCCGGTATTAATTAGTTCAAATTGTTTTGCTTCTTTTAATTTCTCACCTAAATAAAGGGCGACATCATGAGTCCGTTTATGAATACTTTGATACCCTTTATAGCCAAAACGAACAAAATTATAATATTGCCCAATCAATTGCGCACCACTATGCGAGAAATTAATCGCCATTGTTGGTAATTCTCCCCCTAAGTAACTCACTTTAAAAACTAATTCTTCTGGTAAAAAAGTTTTGTCTTTCCACAATACCCAACCAATTCCTGGATACACCAACCCATATTTATGACCTGAAGCATTAATGGAAATAACATTATCTAGTTGAAAATCCCATTTTAATTCCGGTTCAACAAAAGGTGCATATAATCCGCCAGAAGCTGCGTCAACATGAATAAAAACTTTTTGCTCTGTTTGTTCGTTGTAAGTTGTCAACAACTCATCCAATTTTTTGATATTGTCGTATTGTCCGGTATAGGTGATACCCAAAATCCCTACGATACCAATTGTATATTCGTCAATTGCTGCCACTGCCTTTTCTACATCTAAAGAAAGACAGTCTGTCGTCAATGGAATTTTCCGTAATTCAATATCCCAATAAACACAAAACTTTTCCCAGCAAACTTGGTAACCAGAAGAAATAATTAAATTCGGCTTTTTTTCTTTTAGTGCTATTCCAGCTTTTTCGGCCCGCTTACGCCAAGCAAATTTCATGGCCATGCCCGCTAGCATACACGCCTCTGAAGAACCAATCGTCGAAGTTCCAATAAAATTTTCTGGAGCATGCCATAAATTTGCGATAATGTTGACACAGCGATTCTCGATTTCTGCTGTCCGAGGATATTCCGATTTATCAATCACGTTACGATCTAATGTTTCACTCATTAGTTTCACCGCTTCTGGTTCCATATAAGTTTGACAAAAAGTTGCTAGATTTAATCGTGCTTTGCCTTCATCTAACAGATCATCTTTAATCATTTGATACGCAACTCGCGGTTCCATTGATTCTTGAGCTAATTTGTAAGAAGGTAAGACTTCATCTTCGTTTTTGGTTCCAAATATGGGTTCTAAATATTCTGCTTCGCGGCGATCTTTTTTTTTCATATAACATTTTTTTCACTCCCATTTCCATTGCTACTTTTATCTCATCGCTATTATGTCAATCAAAAGAAAACCCGCAAAAAAATTTTTTGCGGATTTTTTACTATTTAAGCTAATTCAGCCAGCAATTTTTCCATCGCTTGGGCGACTTCTGCTGGAAGAGCGTTGTATCCTTCATTTTCTGTTTTTTGCGCCAAAATGAAATCAAGACGCCCTTGCATTCGAATCCGCAACTGATCAATATAAGTTGGATCAGAAAAATCAACTTCAAAACCGTCAACTGGTAAATAACTCATATTACTCAACGGTCCAAAGGCACTAAATTCAGCGGTACCATCTACGATTTTTTCAATTGAGCCTAATGTATCTTTAGGCTTCACTTTCTTACCTTTGTAAAAACCGGTATTTAAGATATAACAAGCAGTCGCTGTCGTTTTACTAGCAAAAATATCACGAAAATCAGCATAATCTTGCCCCAATGGATAGCAGCGGAAAGGATTTGCAAAGGGTTCAATTACCAGTTTATCCAAATCAACATTTCCAACTACATTTTCAGCAGTGGTTCGTTTGGTTGCAAGGGTTAAGCCAAAGACAGCTGCCAAGGTTGGATCTTCAATTTTTATAACTGGGGGTAAACTGTCATCTTTCATAATCCAAAAGATTGCATCAATCGCTTCATTTAAATGATCTACTCGATTTTTTGTTACGTAGCGGGATTTAACTGTGCGTCCGTTTCCATTGCGGATATCTTGGGTAACAATGACTTTTTTCTCTTCATTGTCTAAGGTGACACCGACATTTTGACAAGTCAGAAAATATTTTACAGCCTCATCATCTAAAGGATAATCTTGTGTTTTATCAAAATAAGCCGGTTCTAGGGCAGTCGTTGAGCCATGCTCTTTGTTGATAACAAAAGCATCGTCATGTAAAACATCTACTTGGTATTTATCCCCGTGTTTGGCTAATGTAATAGTAGATTTACCTGATCCAGAAAGACCAAAAGCTGCCATTGTAAACTTGCTATCTTTTTTGTGATATTGTTTCATGCCACCATGACAGGCAATAAAACCATTACGATGAGCTGTAGCCCAAGCTAGAGTTAAGGTGGCTTTTTTTAGTTCGCCAAAATAATTTAGACCTAACACTGCTGCAACGTTATGTTCTGGATCAAATAATGCTAAGCCATGAGGAAAATCAGGATGTGACCAATTTGGATCAGCATATAAATAAATATCGTTTTCAGGATATGAAATAGAATTTCCGTATAACTTCTGAAACTCATTGGTTAAAATTTGGAAATTCAATAAATAAGAATAAAAATTGGTTTCATAACCCGTTGGCAATAATAAATGCCCTTTTACCATAAATTCTGAATCCAAGCCGACAACAACTTCACCACGATAAAACTTTTGCGTGCGTCCTGTATACAATGCCTGCCGTAATATTCCTTCAAAAAGTGTCCGGTCAATGCCTGGCTGTCCAATTACTCTGCGAGCTGCCGCTGTTCGGCCGGTGACTTTTCCGTCATTAAAAACAAGTACTTTAGCATCATCCGGTAAGCCTAGTTCTTTTGTGTGAATTACCGGCATATCGGTAATAACTGCCCCTGGTGCTTCTTTTGCTAAATTATAAGCGGTCGTTAAATCTAAAACCGGCGTGACATTATTACCGTAAAAAACCGATTCTACCATTGTTTTAAAACTAGAAAATAAAGAATTATCAGGTGAAATATCCTGATGTGAATAAGTGCCAATCGTTGCCATCTGTCGTCCTCCAATCAATTATATTAAAATTAAAGTGTTTACATGATAATAAATTAATTATAATACAACGATGGTTACTTGTCTTTTTATTTTCTTTAAAAAAATTTAATATGCAAATTCAGATATTCCTTCTTTTTCCAGCAAAGCTACTTTCATTGGGATGCCACCACGATAACCTGTTAACCGACCATTTTTACCGATAATACGATGGCAGGCAACAACAATCATTAACGGGTTGCGTCCTACTGCATTCGCAACGGCTCGCACTCCTTTTTCATTATCAACTTGTTGGGCAATCTGACTGTATGAAGTCGTGGTACCATATGGAACTTCTTTTACTTTTTGCCATACTTTCTTTTGAAAATCAGTTCCAATTAGAGCAACAGGAAAATTAAATTTCTCTAATTTCCCATTAAAATAAGCCGTTAATTCTCTTTTGACATCCTCACTGCTCCCTTTTACTGCTTGTATGGACCAGCCTTTAAAAAATTTAGCTAATTCAGCAGCTGCGACATCTTCTATGCCAATGTAACAAACGCCGCTTGCAATGCGCCCAACCACAAATTGATAAGAATCAATACTAAAACGATCAACAAAAATTGTTTCCATCTCTTTCACCTCGTTATTATTGTACCCTTAATTTTTGAGAATTACTTGGTTAAATGTATTTTGGCTAAATGAGCTTTTTACGTTATACTAAACCCACTAAAATGATAAAAAGAGACGAGAATATGACTTTACAAGATAAATTAAAAAAATTACCTACCACACCAGGAATTTATTTAATGAAAGATACTCACGGAGATGTGATCTACGTAGGGAAAGCAAAAAATTTAAAACAGCGCGTTCGTTCTTATTTTCAAAAAAACCAGCAACATTCTAAAAAAGTGCAGCGGATGATCTTTAATATTGCCGATTTGGAAGTTCGATTAGTGGAGACCGAACTAGACGCGTTATTATTGGAATGCCGATTAATCCAAGAAATTCATCCGCATTACAATCGCATCATGAACTATTATCAAAATTACTGTTATGTCGACTTTAGCGCAGCAAAAATGCAACTAACACCAACGCCTACTAACACGAGCTTGGGGCCATTTCGTCAATATAAAAAATTACCTCAGATTTTATCCATCTTAGCTGAGACCTATCTATTTCCTGGTACCAATAGTGTAACGCAACAAATGATTCGCCAACAACTACCGGAAGTAGAAACAATACCATTAGCGACCCGTTTTTCAAATTGCCAGTCCTTTTTTGCTGGTAAAGAAACTACTTTTTTTACTTTATTAAACCAACGTATCGCCTATAGCGCCAACCAGCAAAACTTTGAACATGCTCAATTACTAAAAGAACAATTAGAGCTGTGCCAACACTTCTATCATTATATAAAACAGCGCACAGATTTCTGCCAACAACAACAATTGCTTTTAAAAATCCCCGTAACAGAAGAAAAACAAAAAATTTATTTTATCGCTTATGGCCAGATCGTTAAAACTGAAATTTTAAAAAATGAGCAACCAGTAGTATTTCCACAAGGAGACTTTTCATCAAAGCCTTTAGAAAAAGCAGACGTTGATCCTTTAGATATTTTACGAAGTTACTACACCCAGCATCACTAAATGGCTATTTCAACAAATTTCGACGTATAGGGGCAATCTTCCAATCAGAAAAGCTGAGAAATTTAAAAAGTTAGTCACTAACAACTGGAGCAATTTAACTTTAGCTTTTTTATCTTTATAAAAGATAAACACCCTTTATAAAAAAAGACCTGAAGAAAAACACTTTAACAGTATTTTCCTTCAGGTCATATTTTATTTATCTCGTGTATCAATAATAATTGTTACCGGTCCGTCATTTACTAGTGCTACTTGCATATCGGCCCCAAATTTTCCAGTCTCTACTTGCAGGCCACTTTGTCGTAAGCCTTCATTAAACGCTTCGTAAAGCGGAATCGCTTGTTCAGGACGCGCGGCTTTGACAAAACTAGGACGATTACCTTTTTTAGTATCTGCATAAAGTGTGAATTGCGAAACACTTAAAATACTGCCGGCAACAGCCTCAATATTCAAATTCATTTTACCAGCTTCATCTTCAAAAATGCGCATCATGGTAATCTTACGGATTAAATAATCCACATCTTCTTTAGTATCTTCTTCATGGATTCCCAGTAAAATCATAAATCCTTGCTGAATGCTGCCGACAATTTGATCATCAATCGTTACACTGGCAGATTTGACACGCTGAATAACTGCTTTCATCTTTTACCCCTTTGTCCGTCTGACACTATAAACTTCAGGTATTTGTTTAATTTTATCCACAATTTGTTTTAAATGGGTTAAGTTTTGAATGCCAACTGTAATACGAATCGTTGCCATTTTATCTTTATTCGATTTTGCTTCCACGCTTTGTAAACGTTTGGTCATAGCGTTAACTGTTTGTAAAACATCATTTAATAAACCAGAACGATCATAGCCATAAATTTCTAAATCAGCGTCATATTCTTTTGAATTATTAGAAGTATCTTCCCATTCTACTTCAATAAGACGCTTTTGAGCGGTTTCTGTCTGAACATTTGGGCAATCACGGCGATGGATGGAAATACCACGGCCTTTGGTGATATAACCGACAATGTCATCTCCTGGCACAGGATTACAACAACGACTAATACGAATTAATAAGTTGTCTGCCCCTTCAATAACGATACCACCATCATGACGAACTTTCATCCGTTCTTCTTTTTTAGTTGGTGGCTGATTCATTAAATCTTGTACTTTTTGCTTTTCTTTTTCTTCTTTTTGTAGGCGACGTTCTTCTTCTGTGAGACGATTAGCTACAGTGGTAGGACTCACTTCGCCATAACCAACAGCAGCATATAAATCATCTTCTGATTGATAATTAAAGCGTTCCAAAAGTTCTGCCATTTTATTTTTGTTCATGTAATCTTTTGGTAAGAATTCCATTTCTTGTAACGTTTTATAAACGGCATCGTGACCCTTTTGAACATTTTCTTCGCGATCTTGCGCTTTAAAGAAGCGTTTGATTTTATTTTTAGCTTTACTCGTTGCCACCAACTTCGCCCAGTCGCGACTAGGACCAAAAGAATTTGGTGAGGTTAAAATTTCAACAATATCCCCATTTTTTAATTTATAATCCAACTGTACCATTTTGCCGTTAACCTTGGCACCAGTGGTTTTATTGCCCACATCAGTATGGATACTATACGCAAAGTCAAGCGGTCCAGATCCTTGAGGTAACTCGGTGACATCGCCTTTTGGTGTGAAAACATACACTTTATCGCTAAAAATGTCGCCTTTAACACCTTCCATAAATTCAGAAGCATCGTAACTTTCATCTTGAAGTTCCAAAATTTCACGGAACCAACTGATTTGATTGGTCATTTTATCCGGCTTCACTTTATCGGTTTTGCCTTCTTTGTAAGCCCAATGTGCAGCTACCCCGAATTCTGCTATTTCGTGCATTTCATGAGTTCTGATTTGGATTTCCACTGGATTGCCTTTAGGGCCAATTACTGTCGTGTGTAAAGACTGATACATATTGGCTTTTGGCATTGCAATATAATCTTTAAAACGGCCTGGCATTGGTTTCCATTTTGTATGAATGGTACCTAAGACGGCATAGCAATCTTTAATAGTATCTACAATAACTCGAATAGCTAACAGGTCATAAATCTCTTCAAACTTTTTCTTTTGGTCGACCATTTTGCGATAGATTGAATAAATATGTTTAGGACGACCATAAATTTCGGCGTAAATATCCAATTCCTCGGTGGCTACGCGAATTTCTTCAACTGTTTCTGCCACATAAGCTTCTCGCTCATCTCGTTTTGTCTGCATAAGATGCACAATGCGGTAGTATTGTTGTGGATTTAAATAACGAAGTGCCGTATCTTCTAATTCCCACTTAATCCGACTAATCCCTAAACGATGGGCTAATGGCGCATAAATTTCCAGTGTTTCTTTGGCAATTCGGCGTTGTTTATCTTCTCTTAGATGTTTTAACGTGCGCATATTATGCAAACGATCGGCTAATTTCACCATGATTACCCGTAAATCTTGTGCCATGGCAATTAACATTTTACGGTGATTTTCCGCTAACTGTTCTTCGTGAGATTTGTATTTAATTTTCCCAAGTTTTGTAACCCCGTCCACTAACATAGCCACATCACTGCCGAAGTCTCGGGTTAAATCCGCTAAAGTAATGGGTGTGTCTTCTACTACATCGTGTAAAAAGCCCGTAGCAACAGTGTGTGGATCCATATGCAGTTCAGCTAAAATACCAGCAACTTGAATCGGATGAATAATGTAAGGTTCCCCAGATTTGCGAAATTGTTCTTTGTGGGCCTCAGTGGCATAATCTAAAGCTTTTTGTACAAAAGCCACATGTTCGGCACTCATATATTGACTAACTAAACGAATCACGCCAGGACCTGTTAGTATTTCATCTTTTGCCACAAGCATACCTCTTTTCTTTTTCACAACTGATAAGAAAAACTTTACAAAGGACTTTTCACGAAGTACTAAGGCGGAATCTTGATCATTCAGCTTGTACTGATTCAAAATTTCGACTTAATAGTCCCAAAAGTTCCTCTCTAAAGTTAAACATCGTTACGCTTTAATTCTAAACACTACTAGTGCGATTAGTAAGAAAAGTACCGACTTTAAAGCGGTACTTTTCCATAATTAGGCTTATTATACACTAGATGTAAATGTGATTTCAATTACTGCAACCTTATTTAAACTACCCTTAATTTTGCCGTTAAATCTAAATTCTCTAACGTAAAAACGCCAAAGCAGTCTGCCCCACTTAAAAGTAATTCTTGTAGTTGTTTTGTATCGGGTTTAATCAGATTAATTTGTAACTCCACAGCCTTACCTGCGTCATAGGCAAAAATGGTAGCATCATGCTTGGCATTTTCAAAAGAATCACCTTCTCCTAGTACAAGATGATTCCAACCTAATTTTTTAATAGTTTCTGCAATTTCAATTTTTTGGAGCTCTTTTAAATGACGACTATCCACCCGAATTCTGATTTCACCCCAAGCCATTGCCAATGAATGTAATGTCTGTTGTAAAACTTGTGCTTGCTCACTTTGCTGAATTAGCATAGTTGGTGAAACCGTAATTTCTAAAAAGTCAGCTCCACTTTGAAAAGCTTTCCCCACTTCAAAAGCTTTTTTAGCGATCGTACCATTTCCTAGAGGATAGTCAATCACTGTGCCAATTTTTATAGTTGTTCGCGCCAAAAGTTGTTTTGCACGTTCTAGGTGATTTGGCAACACAACGATTTCTTTTACCGGTTGGGTTTGTAATGCTAAAAGTTGATCTTTAAAATCCCAATCTGTCATAGCTGGGTTAACTAAGCGTAAGCTGACAACCTCACTAACGTCCATACTTTCACCTCTTTATAGTAATTCCCATTGATAGCTAATTGCACTTAACAAATACAAAGGGGCAGTTTCAGTTCGCAAAATTCGCGGTCCTAAGCCACATAATTTACCGCCAGCTGCGGTCATTTTTTTAATTTCAGAAGGTGTGATACCACCTTCTGGTCCAAAGATAGCCAACAGCCGACTGCCAGCAGGCAAACTTTGCAAAACTTCTACTAATTGGGCCTTTTCCCCTTGTTTAGCTGATTCTTCATAAGCTACCACAATCGCATCATAGTCGGTTAATTTATCCCACAACTGTCCTTCATTTGCCAAAAGAGTTACATTTGGTGTTAATTGTCGTTGGGATTGTTCAGCTGCCTCTTGGGCAATTTTAGCTAAACGTTGTTGTTTTTTAGCTAATTTTTTTTCATCCCATTTCACGACTGAACTTTGTGCTGGAAAACCAATAAATTCATAAGCACCAAGCTCGGTCCCTTTTTGAACAATCCATTCCAACTTATCACCTTTTGGATAGCCACTGGCAATCGTAACTAGAAGGGGTAATTCTTTGTTTTGCAACTCTTTTGCCACTTCTGTTAAAATAACCGCATTTTCTTCAATTGCGACAATTTTTGCAACGATCGCAATTTGATCTGCGTAAACAAGATAAACTTCATCATCTGGTTTCATACGCATTACCCGAATCATATGGTGGAAAGCTTCGCCGGTTAAGCGAATTTCCTCTCTTTGGTAAGGCGTTGAAATAAAATAACGTTGCATGCTAAACTTCCTCTTTTTTCAGAATAATCGCAAACCAATCTTTTTGCTGCAAGACTTGCGCCACGTAAAATCCATTTGCCTCCAGCACTTCTAGTACTTCCGCTTTTTTATCTTCAATAATTCCTGAAACAATCAGCGTTCCAGTATCCTTTAATAAACGATAAGCATCTGGAACCATTTTGATGATAATGTCAGCTAAAATATTGGCAACAATTACGTCAGCTTCAATTGTAACCCCGTTTAATAAATCATTAGCGCTCACGTGAACGTCTTTTGCGACAGGATTCAAATCCATATTTTCTTGGGCAGAGCGCACCGCCACCTCGTCTAAATCAAAAGCATAAACATCTTTTGCACCTAAAAATTTACTGGCAATACTTAATACCCCTGAACCAGTGCCGACATCTAGTAACGTTTCGCCACCACGTAAAGTCATCTCTAATGCTTGTAATGTTAAATTTGTTGTCGGGTGTGTTCCTGTCCCAAAAGCCATGCCGGGATCTAACGTAATAATTTTTTCTTCTGGCATTGTCGCTTGGTAACTTTCCCATTGCGGTACGATCGTTAAATAGCGCGTGACACGGACTGGATGATAATATTTTTTCCAAGCTGTCGCCCAATCTTGTTCAGAAACTTCACTTGTGGTCACATTATTTTTTCCCACCGCTAAACCAAATTCAGGTAGTTTATTAATCCGATCTTTAATAAAAGGCAAGATTTCTGGTAAAAAGGTTGTTTCTGGGAAGTAAGCTTGTACTGTTGCGGCTCCTTTTTCTAAGTTAATAAAATCTGTCTTATCTAAAATCTCACCAAAAGCGTCCGATTGAAAATACTCTGCATCTAGACTATCTTCAATGGCCACCCCGCTAGCACCAGCTTCCATTAAAATATTGGCTACAGCTTCAACTGCTTCACTGGCGGTTTCTACTTTAATTTCATTCCATTTCATTGTTGTACACCTCAATTAAGATTTTCAGCAGTTTAAAGCGCTAAACGCTATTTTACTTGCTTTACACTACTTTATACATTTTAGTAAGTAGGATAAGGAATATAACTATCCCCATTTTTTGCTTTATAACTATTCATTAAAGCAAATAAAACATCATAGTCAAACGTCAGCTCAAAAACAGCCGCTGATTCATCTGTTAAAAAGTCTAACAAGTCACTTTGACCTTTATCTAAGACATCTTTTAAGTAGTCTACTAAACCGTCTAGCATCGCTTTTGCCATGCCTTTTTTACCTTCATAAGGTAAAACGGCTAAATAATCAGCTTCATTAAATTTTGATTTTGCCGGATTAAATAATAAAATACCATCTTCAAATTCAATAATTTCTTCTTCTGACTCCACCCCTGTGGCATCGTCAATGGTCAGTTTTTCTTTGTTTTCTGCAAAAAGACGTAAGACGATTTCAATCGTATGATTTTTTTTATCCCAATCAAGGGCGACATCATAATCAGATACCTTTTTAGTTAACGCTTCATCTAAATAAGTTAAAATATTCGTTTTCATTTTTATTTCCAGCCCCAATCTTCTCTAATTTGATTTTTCTTTTGTTGTGAAATATAGGGATTTCCAGCTACCGCATACCGCAACGGCATTTGAGTCCACTGGCCTTTATTAGGAATTCCAATTCGTGGTAGTCGTAAAATTTCTTTGGCAGTACGCTTTTTTTCTGGAACCAATCGTAAGGAACTAGAAAAGATAGACTGTCCATACAAATCTTTGGTGACCCCTAAAGCTGCCACTAATTTACCTGGACCGTTACTAAGTTGCGGTCCATTTTTTCCGCCCCGATTTTCTTTCATTAATTCTATTCCTTCTGCTGGCTCAAGTGCGCGAATCATTACACCTTGCGGCAAACCACTTTTCTGCGTAATAATATTTAAAATCAAATGCGTATGCATCGTATAAAGATAAATCGTTCCCGCTTTTTCATACATCGCTCGTACACGGGGCGTTTTTCTCATACCATAGCTGTGTGCGGCCTCATCTTCTGGTCCTAAATACGCCTCGCAATCGACAATATATCCGGCTGTAATGCCCTTTGGTGTGATATTTTCGATATACATGCCAATTAAGTATTCCGCAATTTCCGGTGTTGTTTTTGTATTCAAAATTTCTTTTACTTCTTTTAATGTTTGCATGACATTCACCTTTTCTCATTGTACACAAAAGACGTCCTTCTGACCACGAAATCAGTTGATTTTTAAGGATTTACCACAATTATAAAAAAAGCGGAACAAACGTGGCTAACTCTTTAGCATTAAGACGAAATTGTATGAAACTGTTCTGCAAATTGCTTCTAAAAATCCCCCAATCTCATCTCTTCAGCGCTAAAATTTCATTTCAAAAAAGCTATGTTATACTTTAATCAGCTTATCGGGTTAACTATCCGTAGCTAAAAAGAGCAAAATTTTATAATCTGTTCTTGTAACTAAAATGCACGTTTAGTAATTACAATTCAAAATTTTTCAATTAATTTTATCAACTAAAAAAAGGAGGCTTTCTTCCTATGCAAAAGCCACTTGCTTATCGTATGCGCCCTCGTAATTTAGATGAGGTCGTCGGCCAGCAACAGCTAGTTGGACCAGGTAAAATTATTCGTCGGATGGTGGAGGCCAAGATGTTGTCTTCGATGATTTTATATGGACCACCTGGTACTGGCAAAACGAGTATTGCCTCAGCTATTGCAGGCTCAACTAAATATGCTTTTCGCATGTTAAATGCCGCTACTGATACTAAAAAAGATCTACAAGTCGTAGCTGAAGAAGCTAAAATGAGCGGAACCGTAATTTTATTATTAGACGAAGTTCATCGCTTAGATAAAACGAAACAAGATTTTCTTTTGCCTCACTTAGAAAGTGGACGCATTATCATGATCGGAGCTACAACCGAGAACCCTTATATTACCATCAATCCGGCGATTCGTAGTCGCTGTCAAATTTTTGAAGTCAAGCCACTTTCAGAAGAAGATATTTTACAAGCTGTCGATTTGGCTTTAGCAGATAAAGAGCGCGGTCTGGGAAATTATCCAGTCAAAATTGATGACAACGCCCGCCTTCATCTTTCACGGGCTACTAATGGTGATTTACGTAGCGCTTTAAATGGCTTGGAGTTAGCCGTACGCTCAACTCCCGAACAAGATGGCATTATCCACTTAACACTTAGCATTATTGAAGAATGTATCCAAAGAAAAGCTCTTACTCATGATAAAAATGGCGATGCCCATTACGATGTGATTTCTGCTTTTCAAAAATCCATTCGAGGCAGTGATGTCGATGCTGCACTTCATTATTTAGGACGTTTAGTTGAAGCAGGGGATTTAGCCATTATTTGCCGTCGTCTAATGGTTATCGGCTATGAAGATATTGGTTTGGCCAACCCAGCCGCAGCCGCGCGCACAGTTAATGCCGTTTTAGCTGCTGAACGCTTAGGACTTCCAGAAGCTCGCATTCCTTTAGCAGATTGTGTAGTAGACTTATGTCTTTCACCTAAATCAAATTCTGCCTATGCAGCACTAGATGCAGCTATTCAAGACATCCGCACTGGTGCTACAGGTGATGTCCCTGACCACTTAAAAGATAGTCACTACCAAGGGGCAAAAGATTTAGCTCGTGGTATCGGGTATCAGTATCCTCATAATTTTGAAGACGCTTGGGTAAACCAACAATATTTACCAGATAAAATTAAAGATGCCCACTATTATCAACCAAAAGCATCCGGTAAATATGAACAAGCTTTAGGTCAACAGTATTACCGTATCAAAGAGTGGCGGCAACAAAAGCGGAAAACGAAAAAACTATCAGACTAAACTATTTCGTTTAAATAACTTAAAAATGTGAACACTTTTTCCAAAAATTGTTTACGTTAGCTGCTTTACATGACACTACAGTAGTCTTAATAAGATAAGTTGTCATAGATAGCGTTTACAAAAACTAAAGCAATCTGGTTGCTACTTTTGTCCCCCTATGCTACTATGTAAGTGGGAATTCTGTGATGTACGAGTTATCCTTTTTGTGTGTTGACCGAACATTTTTATTGATATATTGGGATCCGTCCTGTGTGAGAGTTGGTAACATGCCTTTTCCTTTGGTAGTTCGATACTCTAACCGTGGAACCCACCTGCTAGAAACTGCGGGATCAATACTATGGGACGAATAACGGCATCGACGGATATTACCCATTCTTTATGAATGTAGCCGCCTGTCTTTTGACAGACGGCTTTTATTTTTAACTTAGAGGAGTTTTATTTTATGATTCGGATCTTAGTCATTTTATTTGCTTTAGTTTTATTGTTTTTAAGCTATATTTTATTAAAAAAGCCTCACTTACTAACACCTTTGTTAGCTTCAAATAAAGAAGATTTAAGTTTTTTAAATACTTATGGTCAACTGTACTTTGTTTTTGCAATTTTAGGCTTTATCACAGCAGTCGTAAATTTAAAAACTATCATTTTGCTCTACATCTTTCTGGCACTCATTCTTGCAGCTCTTTTTAGTCTGAAATTAGCCAAATCACTCAATAAATAATCTTTTTGCAATAGCTTCCTTTTTGCAATTCTCTTAAAGTAGTTTACAATAAAACTGTAGATAACAAGATGCTTTATGAGGCGTTGTCAAAGTAAAGGAGTGAGAAAAATGTTACAACAATATAAAACAATTATGGTGGCTGTCGATGGTTCCAGTGAAGCAGAATTAGCTTTTAAAAAAGCGGTGAATGTTGCGCAGCGAAATGAAGCAAAACTACTCATTGCTCATGTTATTGATACACGAGCTTTCCAAACTGTATCTTCTTTTGATGGCATGTTAGCAGAACAAGCGACAGAAATGGCCAAACAAACTCTAGATGATTATGCCACTTACGCCAAAGAACAAGAATGTCACAACATTAAAACTGTGATTGAATACGGCGCACCAAAACCAATTATCGCCAAACAACTACCGCAAGAACACGAGGTAGACTTGATTATGTTGGGTGCAACAGGATTAAATGCAGTGGAACGTCTGTTCATCGGTTCTGTTTCAGAATATGTTATTCGTAACGCTCCTTGTGATGTGTTGGTGGTTCGAACTGATTTAGATAATAAAGTAGTAGAACCAGAAAATGAAAAAGATTAAATACTAACGATAACAAAAAAACTGAAACGAGTGGTTGACTTTTCAATCACTTGTTTCAGTTTTTTATTATCGAGCCAATACACAACGATTAATCTGTTCGTCGATACACGTCTGTAAGCTAATGCGTTCTCCTTTTTCATCCAATAGTCGTGGCAACACGTCATCTTTTAAATCATTTGCATTATATCCTTCATCTGTAACGTCTATCACTTCATAAACATGGTAAGTCTTTTTGTCACCGTAATCATCATAAACTGTAATCGGTGCGCCAACGTACAGTTCCATCACACTATGAAAATCACCTGGATTGTGACCAATAAAATGGGTTGGTTCCCCATCTTTAACCAAGCCAGTCCCCTTCCAAGTTGCCGCCCCTGTTTCAGGAGCCGCACTAGCGCCTGGCATGTGTCTAAAAGGAATGGTTTGACCATTAAATTGTAAGACGTTTTTTAATTTATTTGAATTAGGACTTTCTTCATTAGAAGTAGGAGACATTTCTTTTTGTGTTTGACCTTGTGATTGCGCCTTAATTGTTTTAGGTGCAAGGGCGCGGTTGACACTGTCATATTCTGTATTTTTTGCGCTGGCAGTCGCATTATGTTGTATTTTTGGGAATATTTCTACTTCTAGCTCTTTTTTTGCTATATTATTAGCCCTATCTTTGACTTGTACTGTCACTTTTTGCTTCCCGACTTTTTTAGTGTCTACCTTGTCGATTTGGCTTTCAGCTAAGGAGATTGTACCATCCACATCATCTTTGATATCTAGGTAATCTTCCCACTTAAATTTTGCACCATAAGAAAATTGTAATGGTTTTACTTGGTGAATAACTGGCACCGTTTGATCAACTAAATTCACTGTTACGGTACGAGTTAATACTTTATTAAAACGAACATAAACCTTTAAAGGAATTTGATACTGGCCAATTTTAGCTTCTTGCATAGAAACTAATTGCGGAATTTCTACTTTTGTAACTTGCGGCATCTCATTTAAGTGGGCTGCTTCTAATAATGCTTCTTTCATTACATGCTTTTTTGTGGCAGCGGGCAATGTAATCTTATCGACTAGCACTTGATCCATCCGTCGTTCAGCACTGGCGTAGACTTTAAAAAAGCTAATTCCAGCAGATAAAAGACAAACTAACATAATGCTCGCAAATAGCAATTCTCTTTTTTTCATAGCCCTCTCCTCTATTTTTTCTTTATTTTTTAAATAAGAAAAATAACTTTTTCTACATTTCAACTTCAATAGTTTAAATTCTTAAATACGCCTTTATTATATAATTTTATCTTTAAATAAAATATCGTATTTCAACTCATTTTTTCATTAAATAACATTCATTTTTTGAACATTTTTCTGTAATTTTTAAAGCAAACTATCTTCATCCAAAACAATATTGCTGTCTTTACACGTCCACCCTAATATGTAATGAGATTTTATTTACAAGTTTCATTTATAAAAGATGCTCATTATCCTTCGCACAATTTTAATCATTATGTTAAACTCAATATATATGATTACATATTCATGCGTTTTATGTACATATCCGAATCATTATAAATTTATCACATTAGACTGGGAGGAAATCACATGCATGAACATCATTCTACCCCCACCAATATCAATCATGCTTTCAAATTGGGGATTTTAATTAATCTAATTTTTGTTTTTATCGAAACAATTTTTGGCTTTTCAGCTAATGCGCTATCTTTAATAGCTGACGCTGGTCACAATCTAAGTGATGTTTTAGGACTAGTTGTTTCATGGGTAGCCGTTTTATTAAGCAGTCGACCGCGCACATCTAATCGGACGTATGGTTATAAACGCAGCTCGATTTTAGCCGCTTTATTTAACGCAATTTTCTTATTAGTAGCCATCGGTGGTATTTTAGTAGAAGCACTACAACGACTACAAAATCCGCAACCAGTCGCTGAAAATAAAGTTATCGTGGTAGCTTTAATCGGTATTTTAATTAACGGTTTTACCGCCTATCTTTTTATGAAAGATCAACACCACGATTTAAATGTTAAAGGTGCGTTTTTGCATATGGCTGCCGATACGCTGGTGTCTGTTGGGGTGGTAGTTGCTGCCGTTATTGTGAAATTCACCCACTGGTTCTGGTTAGATCCTGTTATCAGCTTAGTGATTGCTGTCATCATTTTTATTGGCACATGGGGATTATTACGCGATGCCGTCAATTTATCCCTTGATGCTGTTCCAAAAGCTGTCGATTACGATGAAGTAAAGAAATTCATTGAAGCTACTCCTGGTGTTTTAGCCATCCACGATTTGCATATTTGGGGGATAAGCACAACTGAAAATGCGCTGACTGTTCACATTTGCCGGCAAACACTGGCAAATAACAATCAATTTTTAGAAAAGTTAGATCATGAATTAACGAAAAATTTTGCCCTTTCTCATATCACCATTCAAGTAGAACTCGGGGAAATTGAAAATGAATCCGTAAAACACAGCATTTAAAATATGAGAAGTAAAAAAGGTAGATCACTCGCAAGTAATAAGCAGGAATTTTAATCAATTATTTTTTCAAATTTCTTTAAATTTCAGCTTATTGTTGTAGCGAGCACGTTCATTTTGCTAGCAATAACACCGGTAAATAAAACTTATTTCTAAAAAATATAAAAGCTCTTTGCCTAAAAAAACTGCCTGCTCTCAAATTATTGAGAACAGGCAGTTTCTTTAATTTTCTTTTGGAACTGGTTGTAATACACCATCTGTCATTTTCAACACCCGATCACTCCATTGTGTCATGCGAGGATCATGGGTCACCATGATAGTGGCTTTTTTATTTTGATGCGCTTCATGAGCTAAAAGTTTAACAACTTCAAAAGCATGATCTGTATCTAATGAAGCAGTTGGCTCATCTGCCAAAATAACACTCGGATCATTGTATAAAGCCCGTCCAATAGCTACTCGTTGTCGTTCACCACCGGATAGATCGCGAGGGTATTTATCTTTTAAGTTTAAAATATCTAAAGAACGTAAAATGGTTTCCACACGTTCTTTATCTAAATTGGCTTTTTTCACTTTATCCACTAAGAAAAATTGTTCCTCAATTTTTAGAAAAGGAATTAAATTTGAAGCTTGTAAAATAAAGCCGATTTCTTTAAAGCGTAGTTGGCTCCGTTTTTTTTCATTTAAATTAGTAAAGTCATTGCCATTAATTAAAATGCTACCACTAGAAGGCGTCTGTAACCCACCAGCAATTGTCAAAAAAGTACTTTTCCCAGAACCAGAAGGACCAATAATCGAGACGAATTCTCCTGGTTTAACTGCAAAATCAATACCTTTTAAAGCGGTAATTTGCGTATGACCACTCCCAAAAACTTTTTTTACATTATTCATTTCTAAAGCATTTTCCATTTTTTTAACCTCCAATTGCTGTAATTGGATCTACTTTGGTTACTGTTCGAATTGAAAACAGTCCGCCAATAACAGCTACAACTATTAAGACAACACCATATAAGAGCCAATCATTTGTCACAATTTGAAATGGCATGGCACTCGGCAGTATCAGACTAGTTAAAAAGGCCAATACAGCAGCGCCAATCACGCCCATTACCCCGACCATGAAAGATTGTGCAATAATTGATTTGGCAATAAAACCAGTTGAGATACCTTCTGCTTTCATAATGCCAAAAGTCGCTGTCTTTTGTAATGTCATTACGTACATAAAAATCCCAATGACTGCTGTTACTACGATAAATAAGAAGTAAATCATGCCATTTAACGTCAGGTTTTGAGCTGAGTAACCTGGAATAGCCTCAATAAAATCACCTAATGATAAAGCATCTAAATCTTCTTTTTGATCACTTGTTAAATTCGGACTACCTTTTTTGACTAAAATACCATTGATTGGCATTTGAGTGTTATCTTGTGGTAATTGCCCGTTATATTTCACATTCACAAATGTTTCTGTGTCCGCATATATAACTGGTGTAACCGTGTAATACGTAGCTTTAAAAATACCAACGACTGTTAATTTTTCTTCGTATTTCCCAATCGTAATTTTATCTCCTATTTGATAACCTTCATCTGCTAAATTTTGTGAAATAATGATATCATTTTTCTTTAAATCATTACTGCCTTTAGTAACTTTTGGCAACATGAACGCATCTGAACTTGTACCAAATAATGTAATATCTGTTGTCTTCTTATCTAATTTGGCAGCACCGTTGTAAATACTAATTGGCGCCTTTTTGCTTGTTGTCTTTACATCATTAAAATCTTGCAGCGTTAACTGTGAAGCATTTAATGACTTATTGGCATCTTTGGCCAAAACCACTGTATCTGCTTGCCAATCATCTGCCGCTTGCATAAATTCTTGCGCTAGTCCTGAAGCTAGGCCCGATAGCAAGAAGACTACGTAAGAAACCAACAGCATAATGCCAATGATTAGACCATAACGTAGTTTTGCATAGCGCATTTCTTTAAGTGCTAAAAACATATTCATCATCCTTACCTATTTACAATTTTCTTGCTTGAGTACGTTGTTCACTTTAATCTTACAGTGACATTTTGTCACTATTTTTGCTTATAAGCACCAATCCACTTAATTTTTTCTTAACATTTTCCCTTCAAACTTTTTATTGACTGCTAAATTTGCCAACAAATCTCGAATTTTCCCCTCACTAAATCGAATAATCTTTTTGGCAATATCGTAGTTGATGACCTTTCTTCACTTTATCTAGGATATGAAGTTTACAAAATAAAAACAAACATTCAGCTTAAGCGAACATCAAAGAGTTCTACTTAAGCTAAATGTTTTAACAAATGTTTCCAATCTATTATTTTTGAATCCCATTTTTTAACCATTTAATCCGCATCCGATAAACTTTTAATAACTGCTTTTCATCCCAATCGTTAACGATAAAAGCCGTCAAAATCTCCATGACAAAATCCATAATTAAAAATAATAGTTCTTGTGTTTCTTCTAGCGTATCCAACTCAATATCATTTTTCAACAGCAGCTCCTGCCATTGCAATACCATCGCATTTTGCCCGTTGTTACTATGATTACGCTTAGCAAAAACTGCCGGATTTGCTGTCAGCAACTGAATTTGTTGCCATTCTGTGGCCGTTTTATTAATTACCGCGATTTTTTCTAAATAGTTCGCGATTCCTTCAAATAAATCCTCTGACGTGGTATAAACTGAAGTTAAAATATCGCGATGGACCGCAATCGAAGCCTTTTGAACGATGTAGTTGTGTGCATCAGCCAAATCGATAAAATATTTGTAAAAAGTCCCCCGTGACATACCCATTTTTTCCACAATCTCAGATACTTTGATTTGTGAAATATGCCGATTATAAAAAGTTGCCAATAAAATTGTTTCAACTTTTTCTTGTTTGTCGGCGGTTAGATTTAAAAAAGTTGATTTCGGCATTTTAAGACCTCCACTAATTTCCCAGCTGTCGACTTTTTTGGGTAGCCGCACTGACTGCTGCCATTATAGCTGCTCGTAAGCCTTCTGTCTCCAAAACTTTTACGCCTGTGATAGTCGTACCACCAGGTGAAGTTACCTGATCTTTTAAAACGCCCGGATGTTCTTTTGTTTCAATCACCATTTTAGCCGCACCCAAGACTGTTTGTGCTGCAAATTCATAAGCCATCTCTCGTGACATGCCTTCAAAAACAGCGCCATCGGCTAATGCTTCAATAAACAAATAAACAAATGCAGGACCTGAACCACTTAATCCTGTAACACAATCCATCAGCTTTTCAGGAACAACTTCGGCTTTACCAAAACTACGGAAAATAGCTAAAACCTGCGCAATTTCTTCTGAAGTAACAACTGCATTAGTCGCGACCGCTGACATTGCTTCTCCCACTAATGCCGGAGTATTAGGCATAACACGCAAAATTTTCTGAGTTTCTCCAAGACAATCCACTAGCGTATCAATGGTAATTCCGGCAGCTATAGACACTACAAGTTGTTCATTTTTTATAACTTTTGCGACTTGTGGTAATACTTCGAGTAAAACATTCGGCTTAACTGCAAAAATGATAATATCACTTTTTTGAATGAGTTCATCACTATCTGTCAGTGTTTTAACACCAAAATTTTCCTTAATTTTTTCCAAAGATGGTTTATAAGCATCATAAACAAATATCGCATCTTGCGCGTAAAGTTTTGCTTCTAGCAAACCAGCAAGCATTGCCTGCCCCATATTTCCCGCGCCATAAAATCCTATCGTTGCCATTTCCTTCATCCTCTCTTTGTTTTAAGTTTGCTATATTTTCTCTAAAAAAGCTACTATCAGCTAAGATTCTACGCAAACAACATAAAGCTAAACAAAAAGACATCTGAATATGAACTAACGATTACCTCAAAAATTTATATCTAATTTTGAGCCCGTGCAGTTCAAAAGATGTCTTTTCAACTTATTATTTTTTTGTAATACTAGGTTTTTCACCAGCTTTAATTTCAATATAATACGTGGCATCATGAAAGTTAATATTAAAAGCTAATCTTCGCCAATTTTTTGGTAGTCTAGGATTAGTTACCAACTGCCCGTTTTTAACAGATAAGCCACCAAACCCTTGTACAGCTGACATCCACGCACCCCCATTAGCAGCAGGATGAGTACCACCAATATAAATAGTTCCTGCATATTGTTTTGTATTTTCCGTTAAATCAACAGTTGCTGTTTTCATAAAATAAGGATATGCCCAATCTTGATTATCAAACTGACAAGCTACTAAAGCATAAATACAAGCACTCAATGATGAACCATGTTCAGTTCTTGGTTCATAATACTGCCAATTTTTTTGAATTTCACTTTTAGTATATTCTTCCCCAAATAAATGTAGCATAAAGATAACGTCGGCTTGCTTAATAACCTGTGTGTCTGCAGCAACACCGTACGCACCACCCCAATACTCTTTATCATTTAATAAACGATTTTTCACAGTCGATACAGATACATCTTCTAAAGAAAAATAGCCATCAAATTGCTCAATTATACCGTCCTCATTTGGACTTGGCATATATAGTTCATCATAAAACTGTTGAAATTGCTCTTTTTCTGTCATTGTTAATTTTGATTCAGTCAAAATTTCTTTCAATTGATCTGGCGCCTTTTGTGCTAAAATCTCCCACAGATCAAGGGCATTTTTTATTGTTTTAAGAGCAATTTTATTAGTATAAGCATTGTTATAAACCCGTTCGTGATACTCATCTGGTCCAATTACATCAATCAATTCAAAGCGATTTTTTTCTACTTTGTAGTATGCATAAGAATAATAAAATTTAGCACATTCAAAAATAACTCGTGCTCCGCCAGCTAAAAGTAAATTTAAATCTTCTGTATATTCATAGTATTGCCAAAAAGCATAAGCAATATCGCCAGAAATATGAATTTGTTTGTCACGAAAATAAGTACGCATAGGGCGCTTGGTGAAAACATCAGTCACGTTATAATCTGATGTAGCATCTTGCCCCGATTCTTGACTTTCCCAAGCATAAAAAGCCCCATTAAAACCATATTCTTTGGCTTTTGCTATTGCTCCAGGAAGTGTATGAATCCGATAAGACAAAATATTTTTGGCAACTTCAGGTAAGACATGCATGAAAAAAGGTAGCATAAACATTTCTGTGTCCCAAAAAATTGCACCTTTATAAGTTTGTCCAGACAATCCTCGAGCTGGTATAGAGACGTTATCAGAGTGTCTGGGTGCAATAGACAACAACTGATACAAACTATATCGAATTGCTTCTTGTGCCGGATTATCGCCATCAATTTCTACATCAGCTTTTTCCCATAATGCTTGCCAAACTTGAATGTGCTCTTCTTTTAAGCTCGCAAAGTCCATTGCCATAATCGTATCCAATTCTTTTTTTGCAGCATTTCTTGGATTAAGACAATCATTATCATTAAAAGTTGTCGCAAAAATATGAAAGGTTGTCGGTGTGGGTGTGATATCAATTTCATAGTAGTTAAATTGTCCTTCACTTTTAAGAAATTTTAATTGTGAGCCACACACTGCTTGCGCTGTAGTAATTTTTTTACGCATTTCCTGAGTTTGGGCAGAGACAATAATCCGATTGGTTAAACGTTCTGTTTCAAAATTTATTAGGTGCGGACCGTTAATATCCCAAACAGCTATATCAATACCAACCTTAACTTGTAAGGTTATTGGTTTTTCAGCGGATAACTGTATTTCATCAGCCATCAAATGAAAACGTTCCATATGCAAAAAACGCTCTGTATGAAGAGTAATAATATTTTCTTGATAGGAAAAAGAAGTTTTTCTGATATGGGTTCCCTCTTTATAATTTAGCATTTGTTGATGATATGAAGGTCTTTGAGTCAACAAACTGATTTCATTTTCTTGATCAAAAATTTTAAAAAACAAACCATTTGGTGCATTAACGGGCTCACGCCATTTATCTTCTGCTTGGTCATATAAACCTAAAATAGTATTTGCTGTTAGTTGTGGTGCGCCGTATTCTTCCATTGTACCGCGATACCCCATGTAACCATTAGCTAAAAGAAACTTATTGCCATTTGCAACAATGTGGTTGGGATCATAATCTGCTCTAATTTTCCAAGACATTCATGTCCCTCCTAACTTACTCTTTCAACTTCGTACACTTTATCATCTAATGTAACTGTATTATCATATAACGTTATTTTAACGTCAGGACCTGTAACTTTGGTTAATGAAACTTTCTCTTGGGTCACTTTTACGGCAATCAACGCATTTTTATAAGTAATTTTAAATGCGTAATCTTGCCAGCTAGCCGGGATAGTCGGATTTAATAAAAGTATCGGTCCGTCGGTTCTAACGCCACCAAAACCATAGACAATATTCATCCAAGCAGCTGCGATAGAAGTCGTATGCAAGCCTTCTCTTGTATTACGATTGTAGTTATCCAAATCCATTCGTGTTGCAAACCCAAAAAAATCATACGCATCATTATTCTTTCCTAATTCAGCAGCTAATATAGAATGAATTGAAGGCGACAAAGAAGATTCATGAATTGTTTTGGGTTCATAAAATTCATAATTGACTTTTTTTGACTCAAAAGAGAAATCTTGATTATATAAAAATTGAAACATCAAAACATCGGGTTGTTTAATCATATCATTTCGATAAATACGATCGTAAGACCAGTGGTGATATAATGGAAAATCAGTAATCGGAATTTTTTGAATATCAAGATGCGGCAATTTAAAGAAGCCATCATGTTGTTCGATTACACCATCTTCTCGTACTAACATCAATGTGTTGTCCGCACATTTTTTCCACAGTATTTGTTCTTCTTGTGTCAAGAGTAACTCACTGGTTAATTCTCCTATTCTTGTAGGATTAGTCCGAATAATTTCTTTTAAAGTTTGTAATGTATATTCAAAAGTTTTTTTAGCCATATAATTAGTATAACCATTATGGTTCACCATCATTTGAAATTCATCGGGACCCATTACACCAAAAAAGCCAAATTCTCCGGTAGGACTAAAATCACCACGACTAGCTAAAAAGCGACAAATTTCAATTAACATCTCTATGCCATGACCATACAAAAATTCAATATCTTGTGACAAATTCATATAATGAAAAATGCCATAAGCAACGCCAGTACTTGGCTGAAACTGTAGACTGGCATGTTGCCATAAATCACTTGCCTCGTGACCATTTAATGTTGCAATTGGGTAACATGCACCTTCACAATCTAGCTCACGTGCCCGTAGTCGCGCTTCAGATAATGTTTCGTAGCGAAATTCTAATAAATTCTTTGCAGCAGCTAAATTATTCAATAAATAAAATGGTAAACAACATGTTTCTGTATCCCAAAATGCTAAGCCACCATATGATTCCCCGGTCAATCCTTTTGCGCCAATATTATTTGTTGGATTTTGTCCATGATATGTTTGTTGTAATTGGAAAATACAAAATCGGATTCCTTGTTGATTTAATTCATCTCCGTTAATTGTAATGTCATATTTTTCCCAAATTTTTTTCCAGTAAATTTTTTGATTGGTTTTAGCTTGCTCATAGCTAAATTGTTGCTGTATTTGACTATCATGAATACCTTCTTGCCATAATTTTTCCGTTGCAACTGGTGCTTTACTAACGATATTGGTAACATACTTTTCTACTTCAAAATAATTATCAGAGTTAAGTTTAACGTTAAACTTACGGCCGATAAATTTATCCCTTGTCACTACTTCACTGGACAGGGATTGATTATTCTTTAGACAAAACCCGCTAAAGATTTTTTGTTTTGTTGTTAGTGTTTCCCCTATAATTCCGGTCGTTTCTCCAACTGTGTCTTTTTTAACCTCCTGCCAAAAATTTTGGCCTTGAGAAACGTGTTCACTATTGAAATCGGCTCCTAATATAAGTTCTAGGTCTACTGTGCCGGATTTAGTATACGCAGAAATTTTTTGATAACCCCACTGCGCTTGTTCCATATCTAAAAATCGTTCAAATTTGAAAAATACTTCTTTATTTGTTTTTGTGTTAATTTGAAAACTCCGTGTTAAAAGACCACTACGTAAATCTAGCTCTCGATAGTACTCACTAATATTATCGTGATTTAAATCCAAGCGCTGACCATCAATAATAATTTCAGTTTTTAACCAATCAACTGCATTCACCATGAAATGGCTACGTTTAACGATACCTTTATATTGCACGCGATTTTCTTCGGGACTATTTTCATAAATACCATTAAAATAGCTACCTAGTAGGCTGTTGCCGGAAAAACCTTCCTCAAAGTAACCCCTAACACCCATATATTCATTACCTAGAGCAAATATTGCCTCCGAAACTTCATTACGACTTTTATCAAAACCTTTTTCGACAATTTTCCATGGATCTAATTGGTAATAAAGATCTGCTACTTTTGCCATATTTCCACGTCCTATTTCTTATTTTTATATTGATGCACCGTTTGTCGAATGATTAACTCACTATCTAAATTAAAGACTTCCGATTCTTTTTTCGTTCCACCAATAACAGAAACCAAAATTTCCATTGCTTTTTGCCCCTTAGCTAGTTGATCCAATCTAACCGTGGTTAATGGTGGATCATTTAATGCCGCGTATTTTATATCATCAAAACCAATAACAGAAATTTGTCGTTCATAAAAAACATGTTTGCTTTTTAGAAAATGAATCAACTGCATTGCTAAATAATCGGCTGTAACTAAAATTGCTGTGAAAGAATCTATAGCCGACAATAACGTTTCAAAGTCTTCCTCTGTAAAAATCAAATTTTCTTCTACATCAATGCCATGTGCGTTTAATGCTGACATGTACCCAATATAGCGTTGTTGTACTACCCCAGATTGTGTCAGGTCAAAATCGTAAGATAAGAATGCAATTTTTTTATGTCCTTTTTCAACCAAATATTCTGTTGGTTTAAAAGCTGCGTGAAAATCGTCGGTATTTAAAAAGTAACGATTAGGATAATCATGTAAATTATTGTAGACGCGCTCATCAAGATGCGTGTCAATAAATACAATCGGTACACTGATACTCTCGTTGATTAATTCAAAAAATGCTTGATTAAACCCAACCGCGATTAAACCATCGAATTTCCAGTTTTTTTGAATATCTTCAATATCTTGTTGCGAGGTGATGTTGTGAATCAAAGTAAAAAAACCTTTTTCTTTTGCAACACGCTCGATCCCCTCTAATACTTCAGCAACAAAAGGATCAGTAAAATCTAAACGAGGACGTTCAGAAAAATACAGCAAACCAATTAAATGCGAAGATGACTGTACTAAAGCACGCGCATTCATATTTGGCGAATAATCATATTTTTTAATAATCTGATTAATTAGCTCCTTTTTTTCGTCTGAAACACGATTAGCCTTATTATTGATTACATTTGAAACAGTTGTAACACTGACTCCTGCTTCTGCTGCAATTTTTTTTATGGTGATTTTCATGTTTCTTCGCCCTTTCTTACTATCTCTTTTGTTTATAAACCTTTATTTAATAGCACCACTAGAAACGCCAGCGATAAATCGTTTTTGAAAAACAATATAAATTACTACTACTGGAATGATTGAAATTGCAGTTGCGGCAAAAAGACCGCCATAATCTGTTCCATATTGTCCATTAAACAAACGTAATCCTACTGATAAAAGTTGTTTTGATTCATCATTAATCATCAAATACGGCCACAAAAAGTCTTCCCAGCTCCACAAAAATTGGAAAATTGCTAAACTAGCAATAGCATTTTGCGACATTGGTAAAATTATTCGGTGGAAAATATAAAAGTCACTGGCACCATCTACCCTTGCCGCTTCAATCAACTCATCTGGTATTTGCGAAATTGCTTGACGAAACATAAAAATACCAAATCCAGAGACCATAGAAGGAATGATTAATGCCTTATACGTATTTAACCAGCCGAAATCTACCATCATTTCATATTTAGGAATAATTGTAACTGCCCATGGTAACATCATCGTACTCAAAACTACACCAAACAGCAAATTCTTCCCCTTAAAACGAAATTTAGCAAAAACAAATCCCATCAATGAACTAGTATAAATGATAATAACAGTTGTTAATACTGCTATGAATAAACTGTTAGCAAACATACGCATAAAATTAAATTTTTCTTGCACATCAATATAATTTTGAAAAGTTGACGGGGTTGGGAAAAGAGACCCAGTAATTTTAACAATTTCACTGTTTGGTGCAAAAGAAGAAATCAACATCCAGATAAAAGGAATAATTGTTACCAAAGCTAATACCAATAAAACGACGTTTAAAAGAATTGAGCGGATATTTTTCATTGATTTCCCTTCCCTTCACCTGTAACTTTAAACATTATAATCGTTAAAATTCCAATAATTACAAACAAGATAATTGCCATTGCAGAAGCAGAACCAAAATTATACTTTACAAAAGCTTCATCGTAAATTAAATATGAAATGACATATGTTGAAGTACCCGGGCCCCCATCTGTCATAATTAATATTTGAATGTATGCTTGTAAATACGTAATTAAAGAGGTAATTACAACAAACAAAGTCGTTGGTTTTAACAATGGAACTGTGATGCGCCAAAACGTTTGCCAAGAACTCGCACCATCAATTTCTGCTGCTTCAAAAACGTCTTCTGGTAATCCCATCAAACCACCTAAAAAAAGAACAGTCGCATAACCAAAATCTTTCCAAATGGTCATAATGATGATTGCCGGTAATGCCCAGTGTGTATCTTTCAACCAATTAATATCAAGATGAAAAACTTTATTAATTAAGCCAAATTGTGGATCAAACATCCACATCCAAACAAAGGAAACAGCTACTAACGGTGTAATAGTTGGCATATAAAAAAGACCTTGAAATAATGTTTTAGCTTTTGTTAATTTTGAAGAAATTAACAACGCCAGTCCTAATCCCAATACTACTCGAAACAACACAGAAAAAAATGTAAAAACAAATGTATTGGACATTGATTTCCAAAATAGATCACTAGTTAAAACCTCTTTAAAATTATCCAAACCAACAAAATCGTATTTATCAATCATTGGATTCCAATCATGTAAGCTTCCCGCAAAAGCTTTATAAATTGGATAAACCAAAAAAATAGCAAAATAGATAATCAACAAAACCACTGCTATATTTTTTAAATTAAAAAAATTTCTTTTTTTATTAACAGCTTGCATTTACTTCACCCCTTTGGTGCGACTCCAGTTAGCAGATAGTGTCAAAGATGTACTTTCTACTAACTTTTTTGAAAAGGGTGTGTCAAAATTTTGACACACCCTACCTGACAACTTATTTTGCTTCGTCAATATGTGCGTAACTATCTTCTAAAGATGTGAAATCAGCATCTTTCATATCTTTTTCCATTTTTTCTTGTCCTGCTTTCACAGCAGCATTTAAATCTTTCCCATTAAATAAAACATCTTCCATTGTTTGCGTACCCGTGCTTTCTACTGTAGCAGGGAATGGACCAGGCCAAATTAGACGTTCAACTCGTGGAGCAATAGCTTCTAAAACTGGATTCGCCATAATGTCTTTGTCATTTGCTAATGATTTTTTTGTAGGAAACGATGCCAATGCTAGCGCACCTGTTTTTGAATATTCGTCATTTGCTAAACAATATTTCAAGAAATCTTGGGCAATGGCTTGTTGTTCTTTTGATTGATTTTTATTGATTCCAGGTGTACTTTCTCCATTAAATCGATCATAAGCAAAAGGAGTATCTTCTGATGGTGTCGGTGTTGCAAAAACTCCAAAATCAACATCTGGATAGTTCGTCTTCAACTCATTTAAATACCAACCCCATTTATAAACCATCGCAGATTGACCATTTCCAAAGCTTTGTGAAGACTCAGCCCCAAAATCTTTTGAGCCAACGCTATCTTTTTCATAAAGATCAATTAAAAATTGTAAATTTTCTTTCGTTACTTCATTATCATAATTAACTTTTTTACCATTATCTTTAAAAAGTAGTTCTCCTTTTTGATAATTTAACCCTTCATAGATTGCACTATAAGTTTCACCATTCCAGTTAAAACCAGCTTGAGTAATTTTGTTGCCGTCTTTTTTCGTTAATTTTTTCGCTACTTCACGAAACTGTTCCCAAGTTTTAGGAATATCATTGTCTGTTAAACCAGCTTCTTGCCATAACTTTTTATTATAATAGATATTTCCAGTATTAATCATGCTATCAGTATAATAGACCTTACCATCAATAATATGGGGATCAACAGAAGTAAAATCTGCTTGTAAATCTTCTGTTTTAATATCGTATGGTGCTAAATAAGGAAATAATAAGTCATGTTGAGAATTATGGATATTAAAAATTGCAGGTCCATTATCACCCTTTAAGGCTAATGGTAATTTTGTCCAGTAATCATCCCAGGGATGATTGACAACCTTAATTGTCACATTTGGATAAATTTTTTCGTAATCTTTTGCCATTGTAATAGCAGGGTCGCCTTCATTCCAAGTCCAATATTCAATTTCAATTGGCTTACCATCATTGACGAGTTTATTCGGATCAAATTTCACGTGATCTCCCAAAACTTCCATTCCTTTATCTTCTTTAGTATCACTGGTACCTTTTGCACTATCTTTGCTTGATGAACCACAGGCTGCCAAAGTACCTACCATCAAAACAGTAGCTAGTGCTGTCAAAACTTTACTCATTTTCATGAAGTTCTCCTCCTTGTTAAGTTTAACGTTCAACTTCTCTTGTAGTTTAACGTTAAACTTATACTTTGTCAACGCTTACATTACTTTTTTTTAAATATATCATGATGAAAAACAGAGAGTATTTTTATCATGTGCTAAGTCCCATCATCTTAAAAATAGAAATATGGTTTAAACGATCAAAAAAGCTGAACGGACTCAGTCAGCTCTTAAGCAACAAGACGAGATATTGATAAATTAATTTTTTTCAAATTTCACTTTATTACCGCAGAGATTGAGTTCATGAAGCTAACTCCAAACAACCTTGTGATATTGTCTTCACGCTTTGTGAATCTCATATAGTCTAATCTCTTTACCTATAAAAAAAGAGATACTTCTAAAAGTATCTCTCAATAACAAGGATTCAAAAATTAACTAAAAGAACTTGAAAGCGTTACTTGGAACAAACGCAAACTTTCATTCCACTACTTGCTCTGAAACATATTTAGCATATAACGGGTGTGTCGCGATTAATTCACGGTGCGTACCACTGCCGGTAACTTCTCCATGTTCGATGAAGTAAATTTTATCAGCATCAACAATGGTTGAAAGTCGGTGCGCAATCACTAATGTCGTCCGTCCTGCCATTAATTGATCTAATGCCCGTTGCACTTTTTCTTCTGATTGCGAATCTAGGCTAGCTGTAGCTTCATCTAACATCAAGATATTCGGATTACGTAAGAAGGCACGAGCAATTGCAATCCGTTGTTTTTGTCCACCAGATAATTTAACTCCTCGTTCACCAATTTCAGTATCTAATTGATCAGGAAATTCTCTTACAAACTGGTCTGCAAAAGCCAATGATAACCCTTGCCACATTTCTTCATCTGTTAGTAAATGATCTAATCCGTACTGTAAATTATCCCGGATACTGCCAGCAAAAACAGCACTATCTTGTGAAACATAACCAATTTGTGAACGCCAATCTTTCAAAGATAAGTCATTGATATTTTGTCCACCAATGGTAATCGTGCCAGATTTTGGTTCATAAAAACGTTCCAACAATCCAAAAATAGTTGATTTCCCACCACCACTCGGTCCGGCAAAAGCGACCACCGTATTAGGTTTTGCAGTAAAAGAGACGTCTTGTAAAATCACTTTTGATTCATCGTAGCTAAAAGATAAGTGACTCGCTTCAATCGTTTTCCCGGTGACAGTAATATTTGTATCAACAGTAATTGTTTCTGTTGGTGTGTCTAGGATTGCTTGAATCCGTTCTGTTGCTCCCATCGCTTTTTGAACTTGAGAAAAGCGATGGGAGCAAAACTAGCAGCTGGTGTAATGATATTAAAAAGATACAATAAAAAAGCAACCAGTTCCCCACTGGTTAGCGTCCCAGCTTGTACGCGCACTGCGCCATAACCTAAAATACCAACAAACAATCCCAGCATCGTCGTCATCATAACTGGCTGTAAGATTGCTTCAACCTTGGCATCTTTTAATCCTAATTTAAAGATTTTATCAATATAACGACCACCATGTTTCATTTCATAATTTTCACCGTTACTGGATTTAATTAAACGAATTTCAGAAATCTTTTCAGTCGTATCCGCATTAAAATCTGCCAATGCACTTTGCATCTGTCTACCAATTTTCATCATAATTTTGCCAATTGGTAGCATGACTACCATCACAATTGGCACTGAAATAAACATTAAGGCTGCCATTTTCCAGTCCATAATAAATAAGATGATCACAGATCCGACTAATTGAATAGCACCGGTAATAAAATTAGGGAATTGGGTTGTAACCAAGTCTTTAATGACACTTGTATCATTTACCAGTCGGGAACTACTTTCACCTGATTTGTGATTGTCGTAATAACCTACCGGCAGATGCAAAAGATGATGCCATAGTTTCTCCCGTAATGTCTTTACCGAACTTTCACCGACATAACGTAAAAAGTAACCGCCAATTGCACCAAAGCCCAAATAAACGATAAAAGCTATGCCTAAGACCGCCACCATTTTACCATCAATTTTTGCTAATTCACTGGTGTCAACTAATCCTTTAGTTAATTGCGGCACGATTAAACTAGCACCGCTGGTAATTAAACTTAATAATAGACCAAAAGCAAAGAGCCCTTTTTTGGGACTAACACTATTAATCAGTTTCAAAAAATCTTTAAATTTAAATGTTCCTTTTGGTTTTGGTAATTCATCATCAAATATTGCAGCTTCACGGCCGCCTCCACCTTGTGGCATTGTAAATTCCTCTTTTCAAAATTAAATGTTTAGATAAAACTCAATTCCAACGAAAGTTTGCAGTCTCGATAGTTTCTCTGAAATTTCAAACTTTTAGACAAGATACTTTTATTAATATACCTATAGCACGAGGTTGTGAGAAAAGCTGCTTCTGTCACAACGTTTATTCGGAAATAGGAGGTGCGACAAGACTTTTGTCGCACTCTCATTCCGGTTACTTTTTAGAAATCTTGCCAATCATCATCTTGGTTAGAATCATCATGATTTTCTTGTTTGGGTTTCATACCACCAAATTTATTTTGCCAAAAATCAAAACAAGCTTCTTGTTGTTCGCTAGTTTTATGTTGATGATTTTCGTGAAAATTGCGACCACCGTGATGCACGCCACGTCCACCTCTTGGTCCGCCACCAAAGCCAAAACCGCCAAAACCACCACGAAAATTACGCATTTGTTCAAAATCTTCAAATGACATTTCCCGCATTTTTTTCTTCATTTGGCGTCGAAATTTATTCATTTCAGCCGCATCCATTTCTGACCATTCTTGGCCAAAACGCTCTTTAAAAGCGGCTTTCATATTTTGAACAGCTGCAAGACGATCAAATGGATCGACAAAAGCCTCTGATTTTTGCTTCATTTCATCACTCCAACCGTCCATTATTTTTTGCAACAAAGTAGCTAATTTTGACATTTCAGCTTCTGTTAAACCATCAAAAAAATATTCACTTTCAATAGTATCTGCCGCTTGTGCTGATGCTTCAGCTTGCTTCTTACCTTCAGCTGTTAAAAATACCATTTTAATCCGTTTATCCTGCTCGTCTTCAACGCGCTTAATCGCACCGCTGTTTTCCAATTTTTTCAACAATTCTGCTAAAGAACTTGGACTCAATCCCAAAATATCCGCTAGATAGCCCTGTGTTAAACCATCTTCTAGACGCAATACTGCCAGTACACGTTGTTGCCCAGTTAATTTCTGACGCTTACTCATAAATGCATTACCAGCATCACTGATGAAACGAATTTGTTTTAATAATTGATCACTTAATTTACTCATTCAAATTACCTCACTTTTATTACGGCGCCGAATGTTTCGGTACCGAACTTTATTTCGTTGATGATTATATTTCGGTACCGAACAATTGTCAATACTTTTACCTCAAAAAATTCAACTGATTTTTAAATGACTAAAAAAAAGTAGCAAAAAGATTGAAATTTCAATCTTTCTGCTACTAAAAATTTTATTTAAAAAGAAGCAGTCGTTAATTACCCATTTGGCGTAGATAATCACATTCTGCTTCTTTTTAGTGTTGCAAAAATGATTCTAACGAATTGAAGTTGAACGCTAGACTCACACAACTATTATACCTGATTTATCACTAATTTGGGTGAATCTTACATTTGCCTTATCTTTAAACTAGGAAAAAAGCTAATTATTGACATTCTATCTTATAACTAAAATAAAGTGGCAATATAAAGTAAAATCACCGCAGTCACTGCTAGTATACCAAAAACTTTTAAACCAACTTTAAACCATTTCGAAAAATTAATTTCGGCAATCGCTAGACCAGCCAATAAAACGCCACCTGTTGGCGAAATAATGTTCATCAAACCATTCCCAAACTGATTACTTAAAACAATGACATCTCGATTTATACCAAGTAAATCTCCTAAAGGTGCCATAACAGGCATCGTTAAAGCCGCAGCACCTGAAGACGAAGGTACAAAAAATGTCACTAAAACTTGAGCACCTAATAAAATGGTAGAGAATAAGGCTTTAGGTAGTCCACCCAAAAGAGTTGCCAAACTATTCAAAATTGTATCGATAATCATGCCATTTTCTAAAATTACTAAAACGCCTCGTGCCAAACCGATAATGACCGCAGCATAAGCAAAATCAGCGCAACCTTCCACAAAAGCTTCCGCAATTTTTTTTTGCCCAAATTTTGCCACAACTCCAGCAAACAACGCTAAAGCTACAAATAGCGCCGAGATTTCGACCATATACCAGCCTTGTGCAATAATGCCCCAAATCATTACACCTAAACCACCGATAAAACCAGCCACAATCAACTTGTCACCGCCAGAAAAAGGTTTATCTTGTTCAAAATTTTGAAATTTGCTTTTAACTAATTGATCGCTTGCGTAAACCACAGAACTTTTCGGATTAGCTTTTACTTTACGAGCGTAGTTCATAGTAAAAATAATCGCAATCACCGTTAAAATCAACCAACAAATAACCCGATACCATAATAATGGATTACCATGTACACCGGCTACACCTTGAGCAATTAAGACATTAAAAGGATTAATGGTTGAACCAACATAACCTACTTGTGTTCCCAAAAATAAAATTAAAATAGCTGTCATTGAATCATAGCCTAATGAGAACATCAGCGAAATAAATACTGCGAATAGCGGAATCACCTCTTCACTCATGCCAAAGGTAGAACCACCTAAACTAAACAAAATCATAGATAAAGGAATCACTAGAATTCCTTTGTCTCCAAGCGACGTAGCCAAGGAGAACAAAGCGCGGTCTACCGCTCCTGTTTTTAGAATCACCCCAAACGCGCCACCTACTACCAATACAAAAGCAACTACTTCAACCGCTGATATAATTCCCGCTGCTGGCGCTTCTAAAATAGCACCTATTCCCTGACCATAACCTGATTTAGCAATTTGGTGATAGGTGCCAGGAATCACGGTCGTTTTTTCTGTGCCATTAATATTTTCTATTACTGTTTCAAACTGACCACTGGGAATAATCCAAGTTAGAATTGCCGCTGCGACAATCAAACAAAAAATTAGAGTATAACTATGGGGAAAGGTAAATTTCTTTTTTGTTTTTTCTGTTACTTCCATATCTTTTCCTCCTTTGATACACGCATATACGTTTTATAACGTTATATAAAACTTGAAACTTATACTTGATAGACTAGCTGACCGTCAATATACGTAGCAATCACTTTTGCTTGCTCTAGTCGCGTAATATCTTGTGTCGTTAAATCTTCATTGAAAATCGCTAAATGAGCTTTTTGTCCTTTCAAAAGCGTGCCACAATCTTTTATTCCATTAGCTAGAAAAGCATTTTTCGTAAAACTTTGGAGTAAACTAAGGCAATTAAGTCTGTTTTCTTCTTGCCAACGTTTTTTACCTTGTGGAAATCTCCGCCAAACGCTGCGCATAATTGCTTCTGGTAAATTCGTTATAAAAAGTGGCAAGTCCGTTCCGCTAGTAAGCAAGATATTCGCCTCCTCCAAAGCACGATAATTAAAAAATCGTGATGCGTACTTGTATGGCAAAACTTTTTCCATATAACTTTCTTCATAGCTTTTATTTAAGCCTAATACTTGGGGATAAATTTCTGCGACAATTTTCCCCTCTGCCATTTGTTTGGCAGTTTCTTTAGTGATCATTTCCAAATCACTAATTGAATTATAAACCCCACTTGGTAAACGCTTACTATTTTTTGCTAAAATTTCAGCAGCTTTTGCTGCTGCTTTATCTCCTTCTGTTGTTAAACAACAGGGAATATTTTGGGTATTGCATGCTTTGACCAAATGAGTAATTTTATCATAATCAATTTGTGGCTGGTCTATTCCAGAATTATAAGCACCATAAGTCTCCCCCGTTTCCTCTGCCACGACGCCATCTACCATAATTTTAGCGCCACCAAATGTTACATTTTTAGGAAAAGTAGCTTGTTGGTAATTTGTCAGACGCGGGATATCCAAAGACTCAGCTACGGCTTGAATATAAAAACGCGTCTGAATTTTCCCTTCTGGTCGCCAGGTGAAATAATCGGCACTATCAAAAACAATCTCTTTTGTTGCTACAACACCACAAGCAAGCAGCGTCTTTTCATACTGCTGATAAACTGCAGTTAGCTCTTTTTTATCTGCCAATAATTCATTAATTAATTTTACAGCAGCCTCTGCACTAGTACCTGTCTCATCCAAATCATAACGTGCTTTAGCGTGGTTATTTAGCCAACAGTAAGAACGCTTTTGATCGATGCCACTAATGGCACCTGAATAATTTAAGTCATCTAAGTCTTGGCTGGTCGGTTTTTCTGGCCATATTTCACAATCAAAGCCATGAAAATAAATGGGATTACCCTGTCTTTTTACTGCTACAGCTTTGATTTTCGCTAAGGCTTCGGCTTTGGTGTGACAATCACTTAAATCAATTCCCGCCTGCATGCGTAAATAGCCGCTAAAAAAGACATGATTATCCATTAAACCTGGCATAACAAAACAATCATCATAGCAAACTAGTTTGCGTTTATCCGAAATTGATCCATACTCCCAGTTAAATTCTTTGGCAATGATTTTGTCATCTTTCATCACAATATGACCCTTTTGCACAGGATGAATCCCATCAAAAAGGTAATTTGTGCGAATAATTTTTTCCATGATTCCTCCTTTTAGCACATAGCTTTGCGGTGAATCAAATACTAAAAGTGTACGCATCCCCTAAATAAAACTGTTTGCCAAAATGAATGGGCCGCATATTTTGGTCTTTCACTACTGTCTGCATGTAAAAAAACGGTGTCCCAATCGCAACCGCCATTGTTTTGGCCATAAAATCATCTGCTGTTACAATTTCCAAAGTCGTTTCACCTGGATTGATGGGTAAAATATCGTGTTTGCGTAAGATTTCATACAAAGAACCAGTTAAATCTTCCTCTTGTAAAAAAGCAAAACGGGCATAATCAAAATAATTATTTTCTAATAGTAGAGGCGTCCCATTACCCAAACGCTTTCTTTGGGTATATAAAACTTTAGCACCAACGGGAATTTCCAATTTTTCAGCTAGTTCTTGATTTGCTGTTAAGATTTCTTCTTTTAATAGGCTACTTGTCGTCTTTAACTGGCTGCTTTTACCACTATCACTAAATCCTGTAACGTACTCAATTTTTCGCAAGACCTTGTGCCCACTGATAAAAGTCCCTTTACCTTGTTTTTTTACCAAGTAGCCTTCATCAACTAACTCTTCAATCGCTTTACGAACGGTAATACGACTTACACCGTAGTTTTTAATAAATTCTGGTTCTGTCGGGATACGTTTATTTTCGGTATATTCACCGGTATTTATTTTTGTTTTGATAACTTCTTTTAACTGTTTATATAATGGCAATTGTGCATTTGCATCAAGCATATTCGTCCCTCACTTAGTTTTTGATCAAAAGATCTCTCCTAAAGTAGAGTACCAAATGCCCTAGCTGAACACAAGTTACTCGTAGCTAACTCCATAGCCAAAAGATCCTTCTATCAGACAAGAATCGCCGGCAAAATCATTTCCTTTTTTCATGGCGGTAGAAATATCATCCCCACTTAAATAATTAATTAAAAAGGCAGTTAAAAAAGAATCTCCCGCAGCCATTGTATCCACAGGTTCTTTTAACACAGGAACCACCTCATAAAAATGTTGGCCATCATAGGCGATAGCAGAATTGGCACCTCTTGTTATAACCAAGACTTCATTGTTGCCAGTAAAATGTTCATGTAAAAATTGTTTTGCATCTTCATCGTTTTCATCACTCATAGAGAAAAAGCCAAAATTTACCGCAGCAATCGCCTTTTGAACTTCAGCTTCTGTAAAATCGTCAGAAAAATCATAAGAAATTTTGCCAGGCAATTCTTTTAATACTGGCAACAGGTGATTGACATGACTATAAAGTCCCATATGAATCAGATCAAAGGTTTTAAGATAGTCTTTATCTTCTGCACTTAAACGAATCGGATTGGTTTGGGTCACACCGCCTTCATTACTGCCTAAAAAAATGCGATCCCCGTCTTTAATTTCTACGCGAGCACAGCCATTTTCACCTTCAACTAGCCGAGAATGACTATTGTCTAAGCCAATTTCTTCTACCACTTTTTTAACATACTGTCCTTCTTTATCTGTACCAAAGACACCCATAAAACTACTGTCTACACCCAATTTTTTGGAAAAAACGGCAAAATTCAGTGCATTGCCTCCTGGATACATCAGTTTATAATTGACATACTTATCCACTACATTATCGCCTAATCCAAGAACTTTCATAAAACTGCCCCTTTCTTTTTGTCCATTCAAAAATGAAATAACAATTGCATTTTTTTGATTAAGGAGAAGACAGTTAGGTTATCTTCTAACTGCCTCACACATAATGATTTTAATAAGCAACTTTTCCCATATATCGACGCACATCTAAATCATGATTACGTACTTTAGACAAAGCCAAACGATACTCAGCTAAAACACTATAAAATAAAATCGGATTGAAAAATTCATTTACTTCAGTGGGAATTAAATCCAACCCTAACTCTTTGGCATCGACGTATTCGACATTTTTGGCATATTCTTGTAAAAATGTTTTTGCCCGCTCGTCTAGAGGCCGAGTGCGTCCTTCACTCATTAACATAATGTAATTGCGATCATGATCGGTCACTTCAAAAGGCCCATGGAAATATTCACCAGAATGGACTGATGTGGAATCCAGCCACTGCATCTCCATTAATGAACAAATAGAAAAGCCATAAGCATGGCCATAGCTAGGACCACTGCCCATAATATAGAACATCGTGTCATTTTGATATTTATCAGCAAAAACTTTTACCCGCTCTTGAACTTGAGAAATGGCGTTTTTTACAACTGTATCAATAATCCCCATACCTTCTTTAAATTTGTCGTAGTGATCATAGCCTTCTGTTTGCGCAACTAATGAAACAGTTAAATCTAAAATAATAGCCATTGGATTGTTTTTCACTTCAGCATCTGCGCCCCAATCATACAAAAAGCTATAGTTTGAAACTTCAAATAAGTCCGCTTCTTTGTTATGGGTTAATCCTACTGTTTGAGCCCCGAAACTTTGGGCAACTCGACCTGCTTGAACTGTTTCTTTTGTATTGCCACCATGAGAACATAAAATTACCACTGCATGCTCATCTAAAGCTTTTGGTGGCACATGGCAAAATTCATTTGCAGTATACCAACCGGTAAAACATTTGCTTGACTCAGCTTTCATAAAATATTCGGCTACATACATATCCACTAAAGAGCCACCACAAGCAACAAAGTAAATACCGGAAAGCTGTCCTTCATTTTTAGCCAAAATGTTCTTAACTGTTTTTGTGACATCCATTTTTTGTCCTCCTAAATTTTGCAGACTTTTTAAATTACGTACAGGTGCATACCTGTTTTTCGAATAAAACGGTGCGGTTTTATCCTGTATAACGTTATATGACGTTTTGTAAAATGAGTGTAATCGATTTCTATGTAAAGGTCAATAACTTATTAGAATTTTTGACTAAAAAATGAAGTAGAATACACAACTTGTAAGAATTACGAGTTAATGATTTCCACTTCATTTTTAAATTCTATTTATTTGAGTTGATAAAAGTTTCTAAGTCTTCTCTAACATGTTGAACGCCTAATCCGATAATTAATTGAATATGCTTATTTTTCTTAATAATACCATTCATAGGATAACGACGTAATAGTTTTTCATCAACTATATCTGGATTTTTCAAATCAATGCGCAATCTTGTATAACAATTATTGATTGTTTCAATATTTTCTTCCCCACCTAAACCCTCTACAATATATGAAATTCCTTTTTCAAGATTAGGATTTTCTTTTATCATTTTGACTTCTAAATCTTCGGTATCGTCTTCTTCTATCTCACTACGTCCCAAAGTAGGAATATTTAATTTCACAATTAATGTCTTGAAAACAAAATATTCAACACCAGCTAATAGAATGAATAATATTGGAACAAGCCACTGCTTACCTAGTCCCAAGGGTACTACTAAAGAATACATTAATGTATTGATAACATTTTCAACGACCATATGGAGTCCTAATACATTTGAAACAAACAATCCTAACCCATAAATCACACCATGAGCAATCCAAAGAATTGGAGATAAAAATAAAAATAGAAATTCAATTGGCTCTGTAATTCCAGCTAAACAAGGTGCTACTACGGCAGGAATTAATATTGCCTTAACTTTTTGTTTATTTTCAGGTTTAGCTGTCTTTATGATTGCTAAAGCAATTCCAACCGGTAATGCTGTGTATCCGAAGTTTGCAAGATAGCCAATAGAAGGATGCATACTTGTAATTTGACTAATATTACCTAATTCTGCTAACCAGATATTCATTGCTCCATAAAATGTTTCCCCTGCAATTTGTGCTGTTCCACCAAGCGGAGTATAGTACAATGGCATCCACAATAAGTGATGTAACCCAAATGGAAGTAACATTCGATTAGAGAAACCATATATAAAGAAACCAAAAGGTCCTGATTCAGAAATTCCCGCCACTAACAGATTTACTAAACTATTAACGGTTGGCCAAATATACGTAATTACCACCGAAAATAAAGCGGTTACAAAAATAAGAATCAAATATGCAAACTTGGTACCTTCATATGGAGATAGATATTTATGAAACTTGACATCCGCAAGTTTATTTACGAAAAACCCAGTAGTACAACCCAAAATAATTCCAAGAAAAACCCCCATATCCGTAACTTGTACACCAAGAACCATATTCTGCCCTGTTCCAAATAGTCCTTGCTCTCCAGACACAGCTAATCTTCCCGTGAAATCCAGCCAAAAATTATTTGCATAAAGAAAGACTAAATACACAGAAATCCCCATAATTGCAGCATCTGTCTTTTTCTTTTTAGCGATTGCTGTTGCAATTCCTATACAAAATATTACAGATAATTGACCTATTGTTCCGTTTGTTAAAACAGTAAAGAAAAACTCTCCAATTGTTTTTAATAGAGTTGGCATTTGTTCTAATTTCATTAGTGCTGTAACAGAAATAATGATACCCGTTACTGCCATAAACATTACCGGCTGGATAATTGCTCTTGAAAAAGCCTGCACAGAATTGTAAACTTTATCCTTCATCTTTTTCCCTCCTGATTTAGTTTTACAGCCATCAACAAGATGGCTGTAAAACTGCAATTTCTTTATACGTTCCCAACTTCACGTCATTTTCTAATAACATTTCACGATAAATTTCTCGTTGCAACTCTCTGCAAATATAGGCCCTACCTTTAGTAAAGCTAGACCGATCGATTAATTCCGCATCAACATATCCTGGGTGACACATTACTTCAACCACTGGATAGTTTTGACAATCTTCTATCAAATTATGCCAAGTCATCGGTTTCCAAATTTCTTTATCCAGCCCAATACTATCGAAATGCGTAAAGAATCGATCACAGGTTTTTAACTGTTTTGGAACTTCAAAATTTCCTCTTACCGGTAAATTATATTTTTCCGCAAGTTCAATGAAGACTTGGTTAATACCAGGGAGTATATTAACGTGGTGATGGCTGTCTAAGTGTGTAGGCTGTATCCCTGCATTTATCACTTTTTTAATTTGAGCTTCCCACTCTATTCGAACTTCATCTAAGTCCACTGAAAAATTATCTTCATAAAATTTTAAATTTCTGAAATTTCCTTTTTCATCAACAATTGTTTGATGGTCTTTTAATATTGGTCTATTACAAGTCAGCACTAAATGTACGCCAATTCCTAATTCAGGATTTTGTTTAGATAATTGGACAGCATGATCAAATCCCGGCATGTTTGCCATTAAAGTCGTAGAAGTTAAAATTCCATTTTTATGTGCATCAATAATACCTAAATTAATACCAGAACTATATCCAAAATCATCTGCGTTAATTATTAACAAGCTCATGTACACCGCTTCCTTCCTTTTTCAACTCTACCCAATAATCACCATTTATTTCAATAAATTCGTCAAGAATCGCTTTTGCTACATCTACATTCGGCACAGTTTGATTTAAAGTAAATGCTTCTAGCGCTTTTTGGTAAGATTGTTCAAAAAATGCATCTACTAGAAGTTTTTCGGCGGCTACTTGAGCTTCCATTAATCCTTTATGAAAATCGGGAATATCAGTTCTTAATGAAATCGGCTCTGCTCCTTTAGCATTCACATAACACGGAACTTCTACGACGGCATCTTGTCTTAAGTTTGGTATTGCACCTTTATTAGGTACAATTAACATAAAACGATCATTTTTATTATGAATAATTGACAGCGCAATTTCAACGATATAAAGTCCGTGACCATTTCCTTTATAATCAATAGTATCTAAGTCACGATTTTCTTTAATTTTATTAACCGTTTCTTTAATTTTATTCAGACGGCCATCCATAATTTCATTTGCGCGAGTATAATCAGGATTTTCATGAGCTACAACACGATTTCCATATAGATAATATTCTAAATAATTGTTAGGTAAATGATCTGGAAAATCTCTTATCATTTCCTCCATCAATTTGAATGCATGTCCCCATGAAGCATCTTGTGTAGAAATATCAAATCCTTTTTCAATCAACTTATTAATAATATCAGGCATTACATCTCTACCTTTAGAAACATCATAAATCTCACGATACCATCCAAAGTGATTTAATCCATAATATTGGCTAATAAAATTTTTACGATTATAACCAAATGAGTGTTCCAACATCTCTTCAATACCTATTGTCATATCACAAGCATTAATTATTTTAATATTAGGAAACTGTCTTCGAACCGATTCTGAAACAATTGATTCTGGATTGGTATAATTCAAAATCCAAGCATCTGGAGCATATTTTTGAATATAACCTACCATCTCTAAAAAACTCCTCATTGAGCGCATGCCATAAGAAAATCCACCAAGACCGCATGTCTCTTGTCCCACTAATCCATACTTCAAAGGAATTTTCTCATCATATTCCCGCATTATCATTCCACCTGCACGAATTTGAGAAAAAATAAAATCAGTTCCTGTAAAAGCTACTTCAGGATCTTCTGTCACAATCAAATTAATGTCATGTCCATCTCGTTCTAATAAATAACCTAAAATAGTGCCCATGTCATTATTGCGATTTGAATCAATATCATAGAGTCTAATCTCTTTTATGGGAAATTGACTTCCTTGTTCCAATACTGTTAAAATAATACCAGGTGTGTATCCGCTTCCCCCACCAGCAATTGTAATTGTTTTTTTATCCATACTTCAAACCTCCTATTTGATTTACAATTACATTAAAACACGTATACACGCATAAATGAATGCGTTATCAAAAACATGGGAGGAATTTGATTTTTTGATACATTTTTCCAAAAAGATGAAAAGTTTTCCAAGGAGGCGTTAGAGTATTGACAACTATAATTGAACGAATTATTAATGATAAAAATATCTCCTTAAACCCGAATGAATTGGACATTATTCGCCAACTAAATAACAAACTAGATATGATACCAAGTATTAGTATCAATCAATTATCCAAAGAATTGTTTACTTCGGTTTCTACTTTACATCGTACTATAAAGAAACTCGGCTTTAGTGGATACACAGATTTTAAATATCAAGTCAGCGATTATTTAAATCATGAACAACCTGTCATTTATGTTGCCGAAAATTACTTAGAAAATGTTATTAATGAAATTACCCTCACCCATAAAATTAATAAAAGTGAAATTTCAAATGTCGCTAAGTCAATATTAAATGCCAAGAATAAATTTTGTTATGGAACAGGTTGGAAACAAAAACAATTGGTTGATAATTTTTCCAATGACCTTTTATATTACGGTGAGAGTTTTACAACGCTTAGAACAATCGATGATTTAGTCATTGCCGTCAATCACATGGACAGCAACTCATTACTTTTAATTGTTTCTGTTCATGGTAATCCTTCAGAATATCTTCATGCATTAAAACAAGCACAACTAAAAAACGTTACTTTAGTAACTATCACCATTGATAAGATGAATAATCTTAGTAAATACGCAGATTTTCCATTGTTTTATAAAGATGATTCTATTTTAACTAATGAAGGTCCTTGGACTGCCCTATCCTTAAGTTACTTATTAACAGAACTTATTCAAGAAATTGGTTATCTAAAACTCTCATAGAGATAAATCAAGTTACCTCAAGAGGTTTCTTTGGCAATCTTTCAATACTTGTTGCAAGTACATATTTATCATAATAATGAGAAAGAACTCTCAGGGATGGTTTATCTAGCCATCCCTGAGAGTTTCGTCTTATTTCGTCAATCATATCCCAAAACTTACCCTTAGGTTATATTCCCAATTCATAAATCGTAAAAAATAACAAAAAAACATCCTACACTATTATAAGCATAGGATGTTTGCAAATGACACGCTATTCTTTAAATTAACGTAAACGTTCAACGTCGCGGGCAATCATTAATTCTTCATCAGTTGGAATTAACAACACTTTGACTTTTGATTCTGGTGTTGAAATTTCTAATTCTTCACCACGTACTTTATTTTTCTCTGGGTCAATTTCACAACCAAACCAAGTCATGCCTTTGATGACTTCATTACGAACGTGAGCATCGTTTTCGCCGATACCAGCTGTGAAGACGATTGCGTCAACGCCATTCATAGTGGTTACGTAACCACCAATGTATTTACGGATACGGTCAGTGAATACATCGTACGCAACTTTTACTTCTTCTTTGTCGTAGTTTGCTTCAAGGTCGCGCATGTCGCTTGAAAGGCCAGTTAAACCAAGTAAGCCAGATTTTTTATTTAAAATATCAACCATCGCTTCAATGTTAATGTTTAATTTGTCCATTAAGTATGGTAAAACAGCAGGATCAATATCACCAGAACGTGTTCCCATTGTCACCCCAGCAAGTGGTGTGAAGCCCATTGAAGTGTCCACTGATTTTCCACCATCAACAGCTGTAATAGAAGCACCATTACCTAAGTGGCAAGTGATGATTTTTAATTCTTCAATTGGTTTTCCTAACATTTCAGCGGCACGTTGGGAAACATAGCGATGGCTTGTGCCATGGAAACCGTATTTACGTACTTTAAAGTCAGTATAGTATTCCATTGGTAAGCTGTATAAATAGTTATGTTTTGGCATTGTTGCGTGGAATGAAGTATCAAAAACTGCCACACTGATAATATCAGGTAAGATTTTTTTGAATGCTTTAATGCCCATTAAATTGGCAGGGTTATGCAGTGGTGCAAATTCAGCTAATGCTTCAATATTATTCATGACTTCATCATCAATTACAACAGAATCTTTGTACGTTTCACCACCATGTACAACGCGATGACCAACGCCTGTGATTTCATCGTAGTTTGCTAAGATTTCTAATTCAATTAATTTGTCTAATAGCATTTTAACTGCGACTTCATGGTCGTTAATATCTACAACTTCATTATATTTTTGACCTTCGCCGTATTTAATCGTGAAAATAGAATCTTTTAGACCAATTCTTTCGACGATTCCTTTAGCGACAACACTTTCTTCTGGCATTTGGTACAATTGCCATTTTAAACTTGAACTTCCTGCATTGATTGCGATTGTTTTAGACATGTTACTCTCCTTTTAAATAATTAATTGGCTGATTTCCAGTCTTCAAATTGTTTAAAGAATTTAGCGATTACTTTTTCATCAGTTAGTGAAGCAAGTTTCGCTAAAAAGACCTCTTTTTGAATAGCAGACTCCCCACGATTTTGGACAATCAAAATACTTTTACGGGATTGTTCAGATTGGAAAAGTTGATCTGGCAATTGAATTAGCCCTTGTAAAAAGACTTTTTCTGCCATCCACTTTTTAAAATAAGCTGATTGTTCAGACTCTAGTAGATTACTTGGTACTAAGAACAAGCCATAGCCTGCTTCTTTAACGTAATTCATCGCTTGTTCCATCAATAAATGATGCGCATAAGAATGGCCGTCTTTTACACCGGTAATAAATTCTTGTGCTTTTTGATCATTAGGATAATAGCCAATTGGTAAATCAGAAATAGCTACATCAGTTGGATCTAATAATAAATCTTGTAAACTGTCTTGGTGGAAAAGTTGTAAATCGCCTTTGGTCCACTCGGTATCAGCTGCGGCAACTGCAAGTAATGTATCATCAATATCAACACCGAATCCTTTTGCCTGATAGCCAGCAGTTTGCAGATTTAATAGCGCTGTCAATAATAAATTACCTATTCCCACCGCAGGATCAAAAATAGTCACTGCTTGTTTTTTATCGGGATAAAACTGTTCTAGTAAATAGACAAATAAAAATCCGAGCCCATCTGGTGTTAATTGATGATTAGCTTGTAATTGTTCTGTTTTACTGCCCTTTAGTAAAAGTAATTGGGATAATTTCCGTAAATCTTCACCGGCTAAAGAGATTTCCTTTAGTTTTGTGTACAGTGTGTCGATTTTGGCAACTGTTTTGGCATCTGGCACGCCATCTAGTACTCGTACACTAAATCCGTCCAATTGGTTTTCCACATTCTCGATGTATGCATCCAGAAATGAGGACCCCAAAGCATTTTGCAGCAATTGGATGGCTTCAAGATTCAATGAAAAAGCTTCTTCAAATTGATCAGGAAACATAAGACACCTTCTTTCTGGAGATTATAACACCTTTTATACCTGTTTAATGATAGCCGATTCCCTAAAATTTATCAATCAAAAATTCACATTTTTGTTTGTGAAACAACGAACATAGACCTTTTTTGATAAGGATACCAAAAAGCTGAGAAACACAAATGGTAAGGTTTTCTCAGCAACTGTTATATTCTTAATAAGAAACAGATTTTTTGTTATCTTTAAATCGTTGGGATAGCTTAGTCAATTCTGTTTCACTGACGGTAAAATGAAAATTTTGTTTCTCTAGTTCAATCAATAATTTTAAGTTTTTTTGTTCTTTTTCAAATTGACAAGACCCATTTGAGAACTCCACTGTCCCTTTTTGTTGTTTTTCATCTGATAATGTGAAGTAGTAAACTAAAAATAACTCTCTCATTGTTTTAGCCCGATATAAGCGCTCTGTTTTAATCGCGGCAGTCGCCGTTATGAAATGGTGCGTTAAGACACTGTAACTTAGTAAGCTAATTAGGGCAACTAAGAGTAGTGTTGATAATAAAATACCGGCCTTATGCTCAGTTTTCCACCCATTTTCCATAACAAACATCTCCTGATTGAAAAAAGACTTGTAAAGTAACGGTTTTGGTCATCAAGTTTTTAGAAAAGCGGAGATGATAAACGTCCATTAAAAGCGGCTGATGTCCTTCTTTATCTACTCTTTTACGAATCATATTATCTCCTTTTTCAATTGAAATTGTCTTACCTTCAGTAGTTTTGCACTTTAAAACTGCTGGAGTGCAAGAAAGTAACGTTGTATCTTGCAATTCATTTTCTAATTGGAGCATAAAAGTCGCAAACTCCTGCTCTTGTCTTTTGGTAACAATTTCTTTTAAATGTATCGTCCGTAAAAAAAGGCTGCTAATTAACAACAAACACAAATTAAAAATGAAGAGCGCCACTAAACATTCTAAAAGTGTAAACCCATTAATTTTCAAGTTTAACCTCCATGAGATGATTATCTCTTTGACAATAAAAATAGTAGGTTCGTGGATTATAATGAATAACGTAATCTTGCTTTTCATAACTTACAGTATGGGAATTTGCCCCGTCATGTCGCAAGATGATCCGTGCTTCTTCATACATAATCCGGCTTTGCAATAACTGTGCTTTGGCGTTTTCACTTCTGATTAATAGTTGTTGTTGCTGGTGAATTAAAATTAAAGCACAACCAGTTAAAATGCTCAACGACACCAAAGCCTCTAACAAAATAAAACCTTTAGGTAATTGTTTTGACAAAGCGACCACTTCCTAATTGAAATTGATACGTAATTTTTGTCTTTTCCCATTGAAAAATGACAGATTCCATCCCCGAATAATTACCACTATCCGCCTTTATCACAATAGTTTGTGGCATCTTGCAACTTAACTCCTCTGGTAGCGGTAAATCAGGATAGCTTTCTTGTTCTAAAATTTCATATTGCAATACTCTTTTTTCTTGATCAAATCTCAATGTTGTCTCAATTTGTTGGGTAATTGCTGTTTGTTGTAATAACAAAAAATTTTGTTCAAATTGTGCTAAAAATAATTCGACTTTCGTTTTTGCGATTAATGGCTGTAACGTTAATGTTGGTATGAAAAGAAAAATAGAAATCACAAACAAAGTTATTAAAGATTCCGCAATGGTAAAACCAGCATTTTTACGATTACTCGGCTGAATTTTGATTATATTTTTCATAGATTGCCCATTGTTCACTTGTAACATATTCTGGTACCATACTTTCTTCATTGGCTACACCACTGGGATTATTTAATTTGAATAGTTCAATTTGTGTTTCGACAGTCTTCACAACCGCAGTCTCGCCACCTTTTTCAGCTTCATCTTTTTGTTTTGAGAGATTAGGTACAAACAGCAATAACAAGATACTAATAATAAATAACACGACTAGCATTTCGATAATCGTGAACGCAGAATAGTTCTTTTTTTCCTTTATTTTTTTGATTTGCTTGATATTAAACCACACGAGCTTACTCCCCTTTCAGTTATTCAGCTGTATATTTTCATACAACGGCAAAAACAAGGCGCCATAAACACTAATAATCAAAATCGCAATAACGACAAAAACTACTGGCTGAATCATACTAATGCCTCTTTCCACTTTGTAATTCAATTTTTGACTACATAATTTACTGTATAAAATCAACTCCGTTCCCATTTTTCCTGTTGCTTGGCCTTGAAATACAATCAGACTAAATTCTGGTGGCAAAAACGGATAGGTTTGCAACTTTTTGCTAAGCGGTTCTCCTTGTTGCAATGCACCATCCAGTTCACAAGCAAGCTGGCACAATAAAGAATTCGGAGCAGTCTTTTGCATTACCTGAATAATTTGGTTGATTTCTAGTCCCTGACAAAATAGTTTGCCCCACTCTAGTGCAAAATAACTACCGATGAATAGGCGATAAAAATGGTTAATTAATGGTAAATTACTAAAAAATGTAGCTTGTTTCAAAGCAGATATTTTATTGAAATAGCATTTTAACAAAATAGACGTTCCTAAAATTCCAATCACAAAAATAAGGAATACATAAGGACTATAGCGTAGGAATAAAAGCCCCCAATGGTTTTTAGGTAACATATCTGAAGCTAATAACTGCGGCAGCAAAAAGTGATGCAAACTGCCCATGACACCACTTACAAAAAGCAGTAGTAACAAGGGATAACTTAAAACTTGCTGCAAAGCTCTTTTTTGTTTAGTGACTAACTCCAGTTGTTCAGCAATTTGACGCAATGTTTCTGCTAATAAACCTTGCTCTGCAGCTAATTGAACTTGTGCAATCTCAGCGGCTGTAAAATCAATTGTCACAAAAACTTCACTTAACGCTGTCCCTGTAGCCAATGCTTTACGAAATGCCGCCAGTTTCAGCTCATCAAATTCATGACTACGTTGGAGCACTTCAATTGCTTGCAGTAAGGTAAAGCCACTTAATAATAAATCTGCCAATGTTTTCACTAAACGTTGTTTATCATTGCTCTTGTTGAAAAATTTCTTCATGAATTCGCCCTTCTTCAACTAATTGCCTCAAATTTTGCTGCCAATTGGATAAAGGAACTTCTTTTTCAAATTGATAAGCGAGTAATCCGGCTGTCTTTTGATTAATATCGGTCAATAAGCGCTGGTAGATAATTCCCCCTAGACAATAGTCCAATTCATTTTCACTGGGCAATAAATCACGTAGGCGACTTTTCGTTTGGGCTAAATTGGCCGCATGAACGGTAGCAAAAACTTTGTGACCGGTTAATGCTGCACGAATTGCGGCTTTTGCAGTTAAGGAATCTCTGATTTCACCAATAATAAGACAGTCCGGTCGATGACGTAGCGCCAGTTGAATCAAAGTATCATAGGTTTGACCAATTACAGTATTGGTTTGTAGCTGTAAAAAAGTATCCTCTTCAATTTCAACCGGATCTTCAATTGTAATCACTTGTCCTACGCTATGTTTTGCCAAGCGATACATTAACGTGGTTTTACCAGAACCAGTCGGACCACTAAATAAATACAAACGCCGTCTATTTGTCATCTGGCGGATAATTTCCAACTGTTCTGGAAAATAAAAATGAGCTGATTTGGCTAGAGGTTGTAAAAAACGCAAAACTAAACTTTCTTTACCTTCATAATTGCCCACAATCGAAAGACGCAAGCGCTGTTTGCCAACCGCAGTTTCATAAGTGATTGCCCCAAGTTGTACCTTCCGCTTTTCTCCGACATCCATTTGGCCTAAGTATTTAAACCGCGCAATTAATTTTTCCGCATGCTCTTTTTTGAGACTGTCAAAAACAATCCGCTTATTTCCCTGTCTAAATTGAAGCTGCCATTGGTCTTTTTGCGGGGTAATGTATAAGTCCTCCATCTGATGTGTCATACCATATCTGATCAATTTTTCTGACAAACAAGTAACATCCATTCTCCTTCCTCCTCATAATGAGATACGCTAAATTTATAATTTTCGTTTTAAGCCATAAATTTTTTAAACAAGAAAAGCGAAAGGTAGTGGGTAACTTCAAAGCAATAAGTCCAAATAAACTTATCTATTATCAAAACGTTATAATCTCTTTAAACTAAAAAATGAGGTTGTGACAAAATTCTTGTCACAACCTCATTTAAGTTTATTGAAATTTTCTTCAAAACAAATTAGAAAACTTCAGCTGTTATGATACTTTTTTTGTTTTATCAGCAAACTGAGCTTCTACGCGGTAAATTGGTTGACCTTTTCCACTGAACTTTTCTTCATATTCTGTCATCACATTACCAGAAAAATCACTGTGATGTAAATCTAACCAAACTTGTTTTAACGTCATCCCATATTGAGAAAAACTAGCTAAAGAATATTCAAATAAGCCTTGATTATCTGTTTTAAAATGAATTTCACCTTTTGGCTTCAAGATTGCTTCATCTACCGCTAAAAAGTCTGGAGAAGTTAAGCGTCGTTTAATATGGCGTTTTTTGGGCCACGGATCAGAAAAATTCAAATAGATTTGATCGACTTCACTTTCAGAAAAGTACTCTGTCAATGCTGAGCCATCAACATGTAACAGTTTCAAATTATCCACTTCTGCCGCTAAAGCTTTATCTAGCGCATGGGAAACTACACTGACTTGCATATCGATTCCGATATAGTTAATCGTTGGATTTTGTTTTGCCATTCCACTAATAAACCGGCCTTTTCCCATTCCAATTTCAATTTGAATCGGTTGGTTATTGCCAAAAACTTCATGCCAACGACCTTTATGAGCAGTTGGTTCAGCAATTACAATTTCTGGATGTGCCGCTAACATTTCTTCGGCACCGTTTCTTTTTCTTACCCGCATAATTTCTTCCTTTCTTCTTCCTAAAAATATAACCGTAAAAAAAGAGCAAAGTCTAAAGCTTTTGCAAAAGACATCGCCCTACTCACTAAAAATTCGTTTTAACTGAATGATCACTTCATTCATCGTTTCAAAATCGCCACGAACATAATACTTTTTTACTTCTTGTAGTAGTGACATTAACGCATACCAGTAAACTTTTTCCAAGTTGGTTCCATTTGGCATCATGCCATAACTCATTAACCACCGACTCCAAGAAGACTTAGGTAGATAATGCCCCAAAAAAGTACCAATATCTACAGCTGGATCACTAAAACAAATAGAATCCCAATCAACTAAATATAAATAATTGCGACAAACTAGCCAGTTACGGTGATTGACATCGCCATGAACAACTACCGCATCGGCTGCGGTAAATTCTGGTATATTATGTTTTAAATAATGCAAGACTAACTGCAAAAAACGATTTTCACCAATTGGGTTAGCGAGCGCACTTTCGTATTGTTCCAACATCATTTTAGGCGTTAAAAGTTCACCGCCAATTTTTTGTAACATCCGCTTTAACGACTGCGAGTGATGCAACTGATATAAAACATCCACCACATCGTTTCTTTTTCCAATCTCTTCTGCCGTTAAAATCGTACCTTCTAGCCATTCTTGTGCAGAAAACGTATCCCCGTTTCCTGTCCTTTTGGTCCAAATTAGACGAGGAGTAATTCCTTCTTTTGAAAGAGCAGCAAGCATTGGCGTCGTATTCCGTTTCACAAAAACTTTATCGTTTTCCCGTGAACCAATATAGGCTTTTCCGGTATCGCCTTTAATAGGACTTAAATTCCATTCTTGGCCTAACTGAATATCCATCTGCTCTTCCTCCTTCAAAACAAAAGTACCACCATTCTAGCGGTCTTAGGCCATAACGTCAAGCGCATATACGTTCCCCCGCTCCCTTTTTTAAGAGCTTTTTTATTTTAATTTGCCTTAGGACGCCATCTTCTTTAATCGACTTGGCACATACCATTTGGTAAAGAAAAATACCATGAGAAAATACGCAATGGTTACTAAGAAACGATCTGTCCAATTAGATAAGGCAATGTTTGCTATAAGAGCAAAGATAAAAGCGGCAACTGCTAATAAAATAAACAGCAAAAATTGCAGTGCTTTCGCTTTTTGTAAGCTTGCAACTGGATAAAGTTGTGTCAAAATCATATACCGAAATTGGTTGTATAAAGGAATTAGCTGAAAGCCAATCATATAAATAAATAAAATCCCTAGTCCCAAACTAAAGTAAAGGTCATGAACAAAATATAACAGTAAGCTACCAATAACCACTAAGCGGAGAAAAAGTCCACTGTACTCTGAACCTCTAACAAAACGTCTAGCATATAAATAAAGATAAGTATTGCGTTGGATTGGTTTAATCTGCCGCAAGATACCATCTAAATAAGCTCGCCGTTTGACAGTAGCTGTGATTTCTGGCACGTCCGTAAAAAGATTAATAAACTGATAAATGCGATGCAAGCGACTCTTTTCTAAGTGGATCATTTTTTCCCAGTCCAAGTTATCTTCACGTTTGGTTACAAACTGTTGTGCACCAATGGCTGTCACCAGCGCTAAAAGTACTCCGATAAAAGCATTTAAGAAAATACTTACCCCTAGACAAATTGCAGCAGCAATAAACCAGACTACTTCCACCTGTCTTAAAAATTGCCAGGAGACTTGATAAATTTTTAATGTCGCTAATTTTAATTGGGCAAACTTCAAAGACCAGAGACTGATTAATAAAAGAAAAAAAGCCGAAAAATCAAGTGAACTTGTTGCCACCAGTAATGGCATCAAAAAACCTAAAATTAATAATTCGATAAAAAAAGGCAGTAGTAAAGAATAATAAAATGCACTTTTAAAATAATCTTTTAACGCGCTTTCTTTCGGTAGTAAAAAAACAATATCGGCCTCTTGGGTGAGGGTGGCAAAATTGCCAAGCGGTAAAATTGCCAACAAAACAAAAAGTACCACAACTGATGCCGGCCAAAAATGACTCGGTAATGTTTTGATAAATTCAGAGTAGTAAAGTCCGACTCCACCTAGTAAAAAGACACAAATTAAAACAAAGTGATCATTAAATACATAACGTAAATATTTTTGGATATGGCGTTGGTGATTGCCTAGTCGTTTTTTAAATAGCTCACGCATTTTCAGTCACCTGCGCTTTAGTTAAGTGCAAATAGATTTCATCCAAATCGGCCCCTTGTAAACCAAAAGTTTCTTGCAAGTGAGCCAAGCTACCTTGAGCAATGATTTTTCCTTCATGTAAAACGATAAAACGATCGCAATACTTTTCTGCTGTCGCTAAAATATGCGTAGACATCAATATCGCAGCACCATTATTTTTCATTTGTTCCATTAATTCTAGTAGCGCATTAATGGCTAATGGATCTAAGCCTAAAAAAGGCTCGTCAATAATATAAAGACTTGGTTCAATTAAAAAGGCACACAATACCATAACCTTTTGCTTCATCCCTTTAGAGAATTTAGCTGGAAACCAATCCAACTTATTTTCTAAGCGAAATGTTTTTAAGAGCGGTTCTGCTCGCTTCAATGCCTCTTCTTGCTTAATATCATAAGCCATGGCTGTTATTTCAATATGCTCTTTTAAAGTCAATTCTTCATACAAAGATGGCGTTTCTGGAATATAGCCAATTTGTTTGCGATAATTTTCCGGATCTTTTTTTAAGGTTAAATCATTTAAAGTGATACTCCCTTTTTGCGGTTGTAATAAACCGATAATTTCTTTAATGGTTGTACTTTTCCCTGCACCATTTAAACCAATTAATCCAACTAATTCACCAGGTGCGATAGTGAAATTCAAATCTTTTAAAACCGGAAACTGGCCATAGCCACCGGTTAAGTCTTTAACTATTAAACTCATTTTATAAGCTCCTTTAGCTTGGTAGTAACATTTCATTGCTAACAAGCCCCATTATACCAAAAAACAGTCTTTCGCTGAAAAAAACTAGCTGATTGTGGTAAAGTAAGGATAATAAAACTTGGCAAAAATGCGACATTAAATAGTCGCAGCCAACTAGAGAGGATGAATTTCATGGAAAATTGTATTTTTTGTAAAATTGCAGCTGGTGATGTTCCTAGCTATAAAGTATACGAAGATGAAGTCGTCTACGCTTTTTTAGACCTTTCGCAAGTTACAAAAGGACATACACTGATTATCCCGAAAAAACATGTTACGGATATTTTTGAATATGACGAAGAATTAGCTAGCGCCGTTTTTGCCCGCATTCCTAAAATTGCCCGGGCACTAGAAGCAGCATTTCCTGATATGGAAGGTTTAAATATTTTAAACAACAATAAAGAATTAGCGTACCAATCTGTCTTCCATTCCCATATTCATTTGATTCCACGTTATGAAAAAACAGATGATTTTTCCGTTCATTTTGGTGATCATGAAGGTTTGCACAACCCAGATGAAATGCAAGCTATTGCCGGTGCGATTGCAAAGCAGGTGAACTAAATGATAAAAAGCTTTCTAAAAGGATTAGTGGTAGGTTCTATCGCCGGTGGTGTAGGAACGTTATTAACCGTGCCAAGAAGCGGGAATGAAACTCGTGAAAAACTAACCAAAGAATTGGAAGTGGCCACTAAAACCACGCAAGATTTAAATGCTAGTTTAAATAATTTTAAAAAAGCACTTTTAACGACCCAACAAACAGCACAAGAAATTATTCCTGCTTTTACTGCTGGTCTAGAACAAGATATCACGGATTTTAAATTTCAGGCAGAACCGCGCATCACCCAAATTAAAGATCAAGTCACAACCCTTACAAATCATGCGAATGCATTGGCTGCAATTGATCCTACAACAGATAATACGGTAGCAAATTCTAAGGAAAAATAAAGAAAAGCGACCATTGTGTGAATTTTGTTTGAAACTTAACACCAGTGATTTTTTTTAAAAACAGAATGTGCTATAGTAATATTTGTGAAAATTAAATTGAAAATACAGGAGTGCTCGACTAAATGAAGAAAAAAATGTTATTAGCCGCTATCAGCGCCATGGCTGTTTTATCCCTTGCTGCATGTGGCACTAAAGATCAAGACATCGCCACTATGAAAGGGGCAAAAATCACGGTTTCAGATTTCTACGATCAAGCAAAATATGAATCTACTAACCAACAAACAATCCGTAACATGATTATTTTAAAAGTTTTCGGTGACAAATACGGTGATAAAGTAGACCAAAAAGAAATCGACAAACAATACAATGAACAAGCAAAAATTTACGGTGATAGCTTTGAACAACAATTGGAACAATCTGGCTTCACTAAAAAAACCTTCAAAGAATATTTAACACAACAAGCTGCCCTTGAAAAAGGAATCAAATCTCACGTTAAAGTAACCGATAAAGATTTGAAAACTGCTTGGGATTCATTCCATCCAGAAGTAGATGCCCACATCATTGCAGCTGCTAGTGAAGATGAAGCGAAAAAATTAAAAGAAGAAGTAAGTAAAAAAGATGCTGACTTTGAAAAAATTGCTAAGAAGAGTTCAACTGACTCTGCCACTAAAGAAAAAGGTGGTAAAGTTTCATTTGATTCAGAAACAGCAAGTGTCCCAGCTGATGTAAAAACAGCTGCCTTTAAACTTAAAGATGGTGAAATTTCTGACGTAATTCCTGTTACTGACCAATCTACAATGATGACAAGCTACTATGTTGTACGGATGGACAAAAACAAAGCTAAAGGTAACGACATGGAACCTTACAAAAAACAATTAAAAGAAATTGCGATTAACACTAAAGCATCTGACTCTACTTTCTCTGCTAAAGTAATCGGGCAAGAATTAAAAGATGCTAACGTGAAAGTTAAAGATCAAGCATTACAAAATATCTTAAGCGACTTTATTGAAGCTGCTGAAACAAAAGATTCTACAAAAGAAACTTCAAGCTCAACCAAAGAATCTGAAAATTCATCAACAACTGCTTCTGAAACAAAGAGTTCTGAAACAGCAGAAAGTTCAACTGCTGAATCAAATTAATAACAGTATCCAATTATTTGACTCTTTTAAGTTCAAGATTAAAAAACCGGCTCTTTGTCAATCAGGACTGATGGAAAAGATTTAAGTGAAACCAAAACAGAT
>MJGMH2__coassemble_806_pt1 | contig 101269 bp, 83 predicted proteins | sample MJGMH2__metabat2_low_PE_013 | metagenome-assembled genome bin MJGMH2
TTTTTGAAATGATATTTCATAAAAGTGCTGCTCACTAAGCAACTTCGTTAGTTTACCAGTCGTTTTGGCGACTGTCAACAAGTTTTTTTGTTTTTTTCAAAACTTTTTTTCTTGTTGCGTTTAAATTTTTACGTCGCTAACGGACAAGTAATAATATACCAACTAAATCTTATCAGGTCAACGATTTTATTGATATTTTTTTACTTTTTTTCATATCCGATTAATGCATAGACGCACTAGCAAAATCATTCGGCAATAAAGCTTTTTCAGTTTTATTATCTTGCTATTTTTCCATTTCATAAGCAAAAAAATAGATGTAGAAAAACCAATATTTATCGGCTTTTCTACATCTAGACTTTTTAACGCATCGTTGGGAATAATAAAACGTCACGAATTGATTGCGCATCGGTTAAAAGCATCACCAAACGGTCAATACCGATACCTAAACCACCAGTTGGCGGCATACCGTATTCTAAAGCTTCTAAGAAGTCTTCGTCTACACCATGTGCCTCATCATCGCCAGCTTCTCGTTGTTTTTCTTGATCTTCAAAACGAGCTCGTTGATCGATTGGGTCGTTTAATTCAGTAAAGGCATTCGCAAATTCACGACCGACAATAAATAACTCAAAACGGTCAGTAAAACGTCCATCTTCTGGATTTTTCTTCGCTAGTGGGGATACTTCAACTGGATGACCATAAATGAACGTTGGTTGAATTAAAGTATCTTCGACAAATGTTTCAAAGAATTCATTGATAATATGGCCAACTTCCATTGCATCTGTAATCTCCACATTATGTTCTTTTGCTAAAGCACGGGCATCTTCTAGTGACATTTCTTGCCAGAAATCTACACCAGTTTGCTCCTTAATAGCATCTAGCATGTGCATCCGTTTGAATTCAGTATCCAAATCAATAGCTTGACCATCATAGCTAATTTTGCCTGTACCTAAAACTTTTTGGGCAGCGTTACGAATGATGCCTTCTGTTAAATCCATAACATCGCGATAATCTGTATATGCCGTATAGACTTCAATCATCGTAAATTCTGGGTTATGGGTTGTATCGATCCCTTCATTACGGAAGACACGACCGATTTCATAGACTTTTTCCATACCACCAACAATTAAACGTTTCAAGTGTAATTCTAAAGCAATTCGTAGATATAAATCCATATCTAACGCATTATGGTGCGTAATAAATGGACGTGCAGCAGCACCACCAGCTTGATTGTGTAAAACAGGCGTTTCCACTTCTAAATAGCCTAAACCATCTAAATAGCGGCGAATTTCACTGATAATTTGGCTTCGTTTGGTAAAACGTTCAAAACTTTCGCGATTTGAAACTAAATCCAAATAACGTTGACGGTAACGTTGTTCAACATTGGTTAGACCATGATATTTGTCTGGTAAAGGACGCAATGCTTTTGATAACAAAATAAATTCACGCGCTTTAATAGAAACTTCACCAGTGTTAGTTTTCATGATTTGACCTACAACACCATAAAAGTCACCTAAATCAGCATGTTTAAATAATTCATAGGCCTCTTCACCGACTTCATCTTTACGTACATAAATTTGCACTTGGCCTTCGCGGTCTTGTAAATGGGCAAAACCAGCTTTACCTTTGCCTCGTTTAGTCATCATTCGACCTGCTACACTAGCAGATAAATTCATTTCGCTTAGTTCTTCTTTAGTCCGTTGATCAAACATTTCATGTAGTTCTGCGGAATTATGAGTGCGTTCGAAACGTTTTCCGAAAGGATCGATTCCATCGGCTTGCAGTGCTTCCATCTTCTGGCGACGCACCAGCATTTGATCGTTCAATTCTTCTTGGGTTTGTTGCTGTTGTTCCTCAGTCACGCGTTTTCCTCCTTGATTTTTAGTTGAAGTAGCTATTAATAAACATCGCCATGAAACTTCGATTCTGCTAGCTACTATAACTCTCTAGTCTATTCTTCCTTATAATGCCAATGAAACCAAAAAAAAGCAAGCCGAAAATCAGTTTCGGCTTGAAAAAAAGCTTTAATCCTGTGCGTTTGCCACCAGATTTTGCTCTTTTGTTTTTGCAATAAAATCATCCAAAATTGTTACAATCGTTGCCTGGTCTTCAGCTTGGTTAATGGCGACTTTGGTTTTAGCCGCTCGTGAAATACCTTTTAAGTAATAGGCAGCATGTTGGCGAAACTCTCTAGCTGCCACCATTTCACCTTTTAAATCAACTAAACGTTGCAGATGAACTTTGGCTGTTTCAATTTTTTCAACCGGTGTGGGCTCATCGATTAATTCTCCAGTTGCTAAATAGCGTTCAGTTCGGTGAATCATCCAGGGATTACCTAAAGCCGCTCTACCAATCATCACACCGTCTGCACCGACTTCATCTAGCATTCGTTTTGCATCTTGCGGTGTTTTCACATCACCATTTCCCATAAATGGAATGCTGATATTTTTCTTCACTTCTTTTAAAATGTCCCAGTTGGCTTTACCTTCGTACATTTGCACGCGCGTACGCCCATGCATCGCAATGGCAGCTGCCCCACCAGCTTCTGCGGCTTTAGCATTTTCCACTGCAAAAACATGTTCATCATCCCAACCAATTCGCATTTTAACTGTAACAGGGATATCTACTGCACTTGTGACAGCAGATACCATTTCGTGCACTTTATTAGGATCTAACAGCCACTTGGCTCCAGCTTCTGCTTTAATGACCTTATTTACTGGACAGCCCATATTAATATCAATAATATCTGCCGTGGTGTTTGCTGCAACAAATTGGGCAGCTTCAACTAATGAATCTTTATTACCACCAAAAATTTGTACACTTAAAGGATGCTCGTTTTCATCAATATAAAGCATCCCCAATGTTTTCTTATTGCGAAAATGAATACCTTGATCACTAATCATCTCACAAACAACTAAACCAGCACCAAATTCTTTGACGGTAACCCGAAAAGCTGCATTGGTAATGCCTGCCATTGGCGCTACCACTACACGGTTAGGAATTTTGATATTTCCAATTTGCCACGCTTGATCTTGCATTATTTTGTTGCCTCCTGCATTAAAGCAGTTAAATCCGCTTCAGTATATTCGTATTTATTGCCACAAAAAGCGCAGACTGCTTCTGCACCGTGATCTTCTTTAATCATCGCTTCAATTTCAGCTGGCCCTAACGCAATAATTGCTTCAGCAAACTTATCTTTTGAGCAATCGCATTTAAATTGGACCGGTTTTTCTTCTAAAATCATTAAATCAGTATCCGGCAATAATGTATCCAAAATTTCTTCTGGCTTTTTACAGGCGTCTAATAAATCAGAAACTTTAGGCATATTCGCCAAATTCGTTTCAATTGCAGTCACAATTTCTTCAGTTGCTCCTGGCATCATTTGTAACATAAAGCCACCAGCAGTTTTAATGCTATCATCAGTATCTACTAATACACTTAAGCCCACCGCTGAAGGAATTTGTTCTGAAACTGCTAAATAGTAGGTGAAATCCTCACCTAGTTCACCAGAAACAATGGGGGTTTGTCCAGAAAATGGTTCTTTTAAACCTAAGTCTTTAATAACTGTGAACATCCCGTTTGTGCCGACTGCTCCGCGGACATCAATTTTCCCTGCCTCATTTAAAGGCAAACTCAAATGTGGGTTTTTGATGTAACCTTTAACATCCCCATGACCATTACTATCAACAATAATCGCCCCGGCCGGACCGTCGCCTTCTACTTTGACGGTTAATTTATCATCACCTTTTAAAGTGGCTCCAAGCAACAAGCTCCCCACCAACGTTCGGCCTAATGCCGCAGAAGATGTATTCCAAGTATCGTGTCGTTTTTGCGCTTCTGTTACTGTTTGGGTAGCATCCACTGCGTAAGCCCGCACTAAACCACCATACGCTAATGCCTTAATTAAATAATCACTCATGATTTTGCTCCTTTTATCGTTTCATATTCGCAACAAGTTAAAGATAATCTCTCACTTAGATCAGCCAACAATGGCTAACATTGCATTCATTTTTGAATCATACAAGGAAGTTTCATTTTTTTCAACTTTCTGTGGTTGAATTAATAAAAAAGTATGAAAACTCAAATAAAAAAGAGACTACAACAAATCCTAATTTTGTCATAGTCCCTTTATTAATTTTAGCTTATTAAGTAGAAGCTGAGGCGGCCGTAGCATCATCGTCTGCTTTCACGCAATCAATCGCTACTACTAGGGCAATGATCATTTTTTCATAACGCTCATCTTGAATCGTAACCTCATAAGTATCTCCAAAAGAAACCCAACGTTTATGAATCTCCGCAATTTGCAGGCCATCTTTTACCACCTCAAAATCCATATCCCACCAGTTTCCTTGTACACTAATACCTTCTACTTCAATGTGATAGCGGGCTTTAAACAAGGTCAATTCTTTTTTGATGACAATATCAGAGTAACCGTCAATTGTAACGGTAAATTGGGGCAAAAGTGCTAATATTTTTTTAGTAATCTCACCAATAATTTGATCATTTCGATCATAAATCGTAAATTGCTTAGGAATTTTCAAAAAGCTGCCTTGAACGTGATAAATCATTTCTTGATTTGCATCGGTCACGTTAAATTTTTCGCCGATACTAAAAACTTTTTGCTTAATATAAAGCTTACGCATAACAACATCTCCTTTTCAAAGTTTTTAAACTAAAGGGTTTTAATCGCCAAAATTAGGATGAAAAAAGACGCAATAGCCAAAAACTATCACGTCTTATTTTTTAATAAAGATTACGCATCTTTATCTGTTTCATCTTTTTCTTCTTTTAATTCATCCTGCACTTCTTTTGTTTCTTCTTCAGGATGAAGTTTTGTTTCTTTAGCCTCAGCATCAAAGTAATCTTTCGCTTCTTTGAAATCTTGTTTTTCTTCTGCTTGTTTTTGTGCATCTTTTTCTTCTAAAGCACGTTTTGCTTCTTCGAAGGTTTGCGCTTTTTCAGAAGGATATTCTTCTGTTTCAGTACCTTCTGGCATTTTGCCTTCTTCAAACAATGATTTAATCGCTTTGGCATCTAGTGTTTCATATTCTAATAATTTTTCAGCAATCAATTTATGTTGCGCCCGGTGTGCTTCAATAATTTCATGGGCTTTTTGATGTGCTTCGTTTAAAATTCGACGTACTTCTTGGTCGATTTCATAAGCCACTTGTTCAGAGTAGGCTTTGGTTTGACCATAGTCACGGCCAACAAAGACTTGGTGATTTCCTTCATATTGAACAGGACCTAATTTATCACTCATACCATATTCAGTTACCATACTACGAGCAAGACCAGTTGCTTGTTCAAAGTCATTGGAAGCTCCGGTAGATTTCACGCCGAAGATGATTTCTTCTGCTGTTCGTCCCCCTAAAAGGCCAACAATTTGTTCAAACATATCGTCTTTTGTCATTAGCATTTGATCTTCTTTTGGTAAAGCGATCATGTAACCACCAGCGCGGCCACGTGGGATAATCGTTACTTTATGGACGATACGCGCACGAGATAGCACTAAGCCTACAATCGTATGCCCAGCTTCATGGTAAGCCACCATTTCTCTTTCACGTTTGCTGATGACTTTGTCTTTTTTGGCAGGTCCAGCAATGACGCGGTCTTCTGCTTCATCGACATCGGAAGCATCAATTTTTTTCTTGTTACGACGAGCTGCAACTAAGGCTGCTTCATTTAATACATTTTCCAAATCAGCACCGGCAAAACCTGGGGTTTGTTGGGCCACAACTTTTAAGTCTACATCGTCAGCTAACGGTTTGTTCCGTGCGTGAACCCGTAAAATAGCTTCACGGCCTTTGACGTCGGGACGTCCAACTAAAATTTGACGGTCAAAACGACCTGGACGTAACAACGCTGGATCTAAGACATCAGAACGGTTGGTTGCAGCAATAACGATAACACCTTCATTGCCATCAAAACCATCCATTTCAACTAGCAATTGGTTTAAGGTTTGTTCACGTTCATCGTGACCGCCCCCCATACCTGCGCCACGTTGACGACCGACAGCATCGATTTCATCAATAAAGATAATCGCAGGTGCATTTTTCTTGGCGGTTTCAAACAAGTCACGTACGCGGGATGCCCCAACACCGACGAACATTTCAACAAAGTCAGAACCAGAAATAGAATAAAACGGTACGCCCGCTTCACCAGCTACGGCTTTAGCAAGTAATGTTTTACCAGTTCCGGGAGGTCCTTCTAATAAGACCCCTGCTGGAATTCTAGCGCCTAGTTCCACAAAACGCCGTGGATCTTTTAGAAATTCAACGACTTCAACTAATTCTTGTTTTTCTTCTTCGGCACCGGCTACGTCAGAAAAACGCACACGGTTAGCTTTTTTATCTGCTTCTTTGGCTTTTGATTTACCAAAGTTCATGACACGGCCGCCACCGCCGCCACCACCGCCTTGTTGTCCCATCATCATATAAAAGAAGAAAATGATGATTACAAGAGGCAAGAAGGTCATTAATAATGAAATCCAAAGACCACTATTGGACTCTTCTTTGATTACTGTTTTCACGTCTTCTTGATCCGCTAGGGCAGTAACTTCTTTTAGTGTATTGTCGTTAGGTAAAATCGTTGTGGCAAAGTGTGTTGATTCACTACTTGTTTCGCCCCAAACTGTTAACCCACTGTTGTTTTCTACTTTTTGTTTGTCTTTGTATTCCCCGGTAATCTTATACACTCCATTAACCGGTTGTACACTAAACGACTTCACTTTACCGTCTGCTAGTTGTTGACGGAAAGTAGAGTACTCGATATCTGGCGACTGTTGGCTATTATTTCCAAATAAGAAATAAACCACCGTAATCATGGCCAAAAGCACGAGTACATAGTATAAGGTATTTTTTAACATACCATTATTACCTTTTTTGTTCATGCTTGCCCTCCTTAATTAATTGAAAGCTTTTTTTATGATAAAACGTTATTTCAAAACGACGATTAACCAATAAAAAAAGGTCTTTCAAATACTTTTTGTGTGATTTTTATCAATCCTGACCATTTTATTGTATCACAAGTCATTTCAATTAGCGGATTAATTTGATTCATAAACGCTAGGTTTTAAAACGCCTACATAAGGCAAGTTCCGATACTGCTCCATGTAGTCTAATCCATAGCCGACGACAAATTCATTTGGTACGTCAAAGCCAACATAATCCGCTTCAATATCGACTACGCGGCCTTCTGGTTTGTCTAACAAGGTTACAATTTTAACTGAGTTGGCTTTGCGGTATTTAAACAAATCCACCAAGTAAGCTAAAGTACGACCACTGTCGATAATATCTTCGACAATTAAAAGGTCACGCCCTTCAACGTTTGTATCCAAGTCTTTTAAAATTTTGACTTCCCCAGAAGATACGGTTGCATTTCCATAACTTGAAACATCCATAAAATCTAATTCCAAATAGCAATCCATTTCACGACAAATATCTGCCATAAAATTAATTGAACCTTTTAAAACGCCAATCACAAGTGGATTTTTATCCTGATATTCCATAGCGAGTTGTTCCCCAAGCTCTTTGCAGCGGGCGTTGATTTCTTCTCGTGTTACAAGCACTTTTTCAATATCTTTTGCTAACATATCGGTCTCCTTATTTACTATCACCAAAGATAGATTATTGGTATTTATAAAGCAGTCTGTAGTGTATTTTATCAGTTTCTACAGCAATACTCAAATAAGAAAAAGCAATTGGCAATACTGCCAAAACGTGATTGTTCACATCGGTTATAACCCAGGTTTTCTCGCGGATATCATTTGGGACTTTTTTATCAATTAAAATCCGACTAACCTTTTTGCGTAAACTTTTAGTCAGCTGAATCCGATCCCCATCAACTCGTTTTCTGATAATCACCTCATTGGGGAAGTTTAATGCCAAAGGTTGACTGATTTCTGACCAAAGTTTGACTTTTTCGGGAAGATTGACTTTTTCTGTTATTGGCACAATGGCTAGCCACTCATTTTCCGATAAAAAACCACTCTCACCTACTTTAAAATGAAAAGTTTTAGCGCTATGATTGCTAATTTTTTTACCAATCGTCAGTTTTTCATACATTTTTACCACACGCCAGCCAGCCGCTATATCTAATTGCCACTGGGCTTTGTCTTCTCCTAGTAGTTTTACAATTTTTTGTAAATTATCTTCACTAATGGATACATCATATTCCCGTTTGATTTTTTGGGCTAAATATTGCAACGTAAAATAGCGCTCTCTTTTTGGTAAGATCAAAAAATCTTTAACAGTAAAACTTATCGTCGCTTCTTGTTCAGTTAGATATTCAGAACACCACTTGCGCGCCTTTTCTTCAATTATCTCTTCAGCCCAAATTAACTGTTGTGAAAGTTGTTGGAAATGAGCTAAGATTTGAGGATTTTCACTTTTCAACAAAGGCACCACTTGTTGGCGGAGTCGATTACGTTGGACATCTAAATAGTAGTTACTTTCGTCTTCAAAATAAGGCAAGTTTTCTAAGCTAGCATAACTATAAATTTCTTCTTTACTAAAAGATAATAATGGACGAATTAATTTTCCTCCAGCAAAAGCCTGGCGCATTTTAATTCCCATTGCGTTTTTTAATTGACCATCACGAATCATCTTCATCAACATTGTCTCCAATTGATCATCCGCATGGTGGGCTGTCATCAGTGTATCAAAATAATAATCTTGCATCAGTTCTTCAAAAAAAGCATAGCGAAAAGTCCGGGCTGCCTCTTCAACGCCCGCATGGGGAACATCTTCCCATTTACGTTCATAAAAAGCAATCGCATGTTCTTGGCAATACTGAGCCAAATCCTGCGCTTCTTTAGTTGAACTTGGTCTTAGTTGATGATTGATGTGGGCCACCCCGATGAAAAAATCATATTTTATGCGCATCTTTTCCATCAGCCGCAAAAGAACAAAAGAATCCGCCCCACCAGAAACCGCCAATAAAATTCTACTGCCTTGTTGCCAAAAGCTGTTCTTATTGCCTAGTTGTTCAAATTCTCTTTCCATCTTTGACTCCTTTATATTTACAAAATTCACCCTTTAAATAAACCCCACTAAAAAGTGTCTATTTGCTAATTGAAGAAAAACTTTTCATTCTTGTCAAAAAGCAATCACAAAAAAGATATAAAATCATAAATAAAATAAGAAAAGCTGCACAGCCAGATTGGCGGTACAGCTTTTAACTAAAAATTAACTGCGACGGCCGCCACGACCACCACGTTTGCCTTCTGTGTTACGTCGTAGTGAAGATAGGCGATCATCACTATCTTTTAAAAACGAACTCATTAATGAATCGAAGTCTTCTTTTTTATTGGCGTTTGCACTTGGCCCTTTAGAAAATGGCTTCTTAGGAGCTGGACGACGATTTGGTTCTTTTTTGAATTCTTTTTTCTCTGTTTGTGGTTTATCTAAAGCTTTCCGAATGGATAAACCAATCTTGCCGTCATCCCCCACAGATGTTACCAACACCGTTACTTCATCACCGACTTTTAAGACATCATTAATATCTTTTACAAAGCCATCTGATACTTCACTGATATGCACCAAACCAGTTTTACGGTTGCCCAAATCAATAAAAGCACCAAAATTGGTAATCCCCGACACTTTTCCTTGCAGCTTAGCTCCTACTTCGATTGACATAAAAGAATTGTTCCTCCTAGTTTAAACCTGAAATTTATATTTACTACTCTTCAGCAGTAGATGACCCATTAGTACGATCGATGGCTTTTTCCACTTTGGCGTCGTCTTGCTCGTTTGTATTTTGATTTTGGCCGGCAATTGGATAAACTTTCTCACCATCTTTCGAGTAGTAAAAACGGCTACGGGCAAGTTTTGCTACGTAGTCTTCATCTTTTAATAATGCCACCTCTTTTTTTAGTTGTGAAACATTATCTGAGACGACTTTATTATCAGCTACAGCCTCTTGTTTAATTTCTTCTAACTTCACCAGTCGTTGATGATCTGAAAAAAGTTGAAAGCCTACAAAAATAAAAATTAAGCAAGTAATTGTTAAAAGCAACGTTAACCGACGACGTTTAAAAACCACTTGACGATGTTGTTCTTGATATTTAGCGATTTGTTTTTTGACATACTCGTTATCAAGCTGTTCAACATTTTTATCGCGGCCATTTATCACGTCTGTCACGCCCCTTCTCATACCTTAGCAAAATGGATAATCCAAAATTAATTATAGCAACTTAAACTAGGCTTGTCTAATGAATTTCTAGACATTTTCAATTCTTGTTTCGCTTATAATTTCATACATTTGTGCAGCATCTTCTTTTTTAGTTGATTCGTGTAATTCCAAGACTTTAATTTCTAAAGTTTTATTACCAAAACCAATTTTTAAAACATCGCCAACTTTTACCGTACTAGAAGATTTTGCTAACTTGCCATTTACTTGAATACGGCCTTTATCTGCAACTTCTTTGGCGACAGAACGCCGTTTAATGATTCGTGAAATTTTTAAAAATTTGTCTAAACGCATAACTTTTCCTCATCTTCTTTCCACAAAATTTTTTCGTTTATTTTTTTAATTGTAATAATTTTTTACCAAAGGGTAGTAAAAGCCACTCTCTTAAGGTGAAAAGATCAAATTTTATCGCAGCTTTTAGAAAAGCAAAACCGCCCACCACAACTGCCAGTAATGTGACAAAAAGCGCACCAAAACGCGTATTAAAGCCACCTAAGAAAGCTACACCCAAATAAAAGAGCATCACTGCCCCACTCATAACCAATAGACACTTACAAATAATTTTAACAAATGCCCGTTCTTTCCAAAATAGATTAATCTTTTGATTTTCTGCTTTAATTAAACGCCACAACGTCGCCACCAAGCCCAAAAGAGTACCTAAACTTGCGCCTAAAGTGCCCATTGAAGCTGTTAAAATAATGGTCGTGCCCAATTTGACGACTAAACCTAAAACAGCAGCTTTTAAAGCCGGACGGAAATGATTTTGACTTTGAGCGACAGCTTGATAGGCTTGAATTACGGCCATTAAAAAGACCGAAAAAACAAAAACTTGTAAGACGTCATTTCCCGCTTGATCTTTAAATAATGCATAGTTTAAAGAAGGCATCACCAGTGCTAACCCAAATGAGGCAGCCAGGGAAATACTTGTCGTTAGACGCAAATAGATTTTAGCTGAATTTTGAAAGAGGCGCTCGTTACGTGCTACTAAATATTTGGTTAATGCTGGTAAGAACGTTGAACTTAAGGCAGCCGCCACCACTAAGCCTAATTGTACCATGGGTTGCCCTCTATCATAAACACCCTTAGCAACTTGGGCTGCTTGTGTGTTAAGCCCAAACGTTTGTAACTCATTTGCAATCACAAAAGAGTCAATTAATTGAAATAAAATTAAAAAGCCCGTATAAATCGACAACAAGCCGCCTTCAATGACAAAACGGCGCAGTAATTTTTTGTCCACTTTACCAAAGTGAAAATCTTTTAATAGGTTCAAACTGACTCCACTGATTTTCTTTTGGTAATAAACTAACAGTATCACCGCACCCAATCCGCCTGCGACAGCGCCACTCATTGCGACAGTTCCCGTTTCATACACATCTAAAAAGCCAGCTTGAAACAACAAGGCTGCAGCAATGATTACACCGACACGCACAAACTGTTCTGCCACTTGTGAAACGGCACTTGGTACCATTTGAAGTTGACCTTGGAAATTACCCCGATAAAAGGCTAAAAAAGGCATTAGTAAAAAAGTAAAGGAGACCACCCGAATTAAAGGTGCCAAAAGATTATTACCCATAAGAGCGGCAATAATTTCTGCGCCAAAAAAGGTCACGCCCCATAAAATCACACCACAATAAAAGACAACCGGAATTAATTTTTGAATCGCTGTTTTCTGTAGCTTTATGCTGTTAATTTCCGCGATATATTTGGAGATAAACTGGGGTAAACCTGATAACGCTAGCGTCATGGCTAAGCCGTAAATTGGATAGACTTGTTGGTATACATAAAAGCCTTGATCGCCCACTAAATTTTGTAACGGTACGCGATAAATCGCACTTAAAACTTTGGCGATAAAAGAAGCGACAGTTAGTACAAAAGCTCCTTGCATCATTTTTTGCATTTGATTTTTATTATCCTTTGTACTTTCTGTCTTCATCTTTTCACCTCTTTAGCTTGACGTTTTTTATAGTGTGCCTGACTTTTTCTTTAAAAAACATAAAAATTCAATTTCTTTAGCGAAAATAAAGCAATTTTAAACTTTACTAATTTATTTTTCGACAATCGCTTGTTTATATTTTTCTTCTCGTAACGCTTTGATGAATTCTTGAATTTCGTGGAGCCAGATTGCCTGAGTCATTTTAGGACCAATCGTTAAGGTAATAGTCATTTTTTCTTGATTAACCGCCATAGCAGCTTTCATTTTAGTAGCAGACAACGCTTCAAATAATTGTTCTACAGTATACGTTTTAGTTCCAACTTTACTCAATGTAACTTTTATTTGTTGACCGATTTTACGAATACTGTCCAATAAAGCACGATCGCCATCCATTTTAATTTGCCCAATGGTCAATAAGTGGGCAACTTCATCGGGATATTCACCAAAACGATCCAGTAAATCATCTTGTAATTCATCCAGTTGTTCTTCATTTTCTAATTCACGAATACGTTTATACACTTCAATTTTTTGCCGTTCATCGGTGATGTAAGTTCCTGGTAAGTAGGCATCAATCCCTAAATCAATCTCCACTGATGTCTTCTCACTTTGAATATTTTTGCCTTGTTTGCGCGCTACTGCTTCTTCTAACATTTGCGAATACATGTCAAAACCAACCGCATCAATAAAGCCATGTTGTTGCGCCCCTAGTAGATTTCCTGCCCCGCGAATCGATAAATCTCGCATGGCAATCTTAAAACCTGAGCCAAGTTCGGTAAAATCTTTAATCGCTTGCAGTCGTTTTTCACTGACCTCATTTAAAATCTTTTGCGGTTCATACATAAAATAAGCATACGCTACGCGATTACTCCGGCCCACACGTCCCCGCAATTGATATAAAGTCGATAACCCCATGTAATCCGCATTTTCGACAAACAGCGTATTTACATTAGGAATATCTACACCTGTTTCAATAATGGTGGTGGTGACTAAAATATCGTATTGTCCTTCAATAAAGTCTAACAAAGTGTTTTCCAATTGAATTTCAGTCATTTGCCCATGGGCATAACCAATTCGTGCTTCTGGAACGAGGGCTTGTAATTCATCCACCTTTTTCTCAATCGTCTCCACCCGATTATACAAATAAAAAACTTGCCCATCCCGAGCTAATTCCCGCTGAATCGCTTCTCGAATAGCACCGGGATTTTTTTCCATCACATAAGTTTGAATTGGATAACGATTTTCCGGTGGGGTTTCAATGACAGATAAATCTCGTACTCCCAACATGGACATGTGTAACGTTCTAGGAATTGGGGTTGCCGTCAAGGTTAAAACGTCTACTTGTGAGCGCAATTGTTTTAAGCGCTCTTTATGTTTTACGCCAAAACGTTGCTCTTCATCAATCACTAATAAGCCCAAATCAGAAAATTTCACGTCTTGTGATAATAAACGATGCGTTCCTACCACAATATCCACTTGCCCGGTGCGAATTTGTTCTAATGTTTCTGCTTGTTGTTTTTTAGTTCGAAAACGGCTAAGTAAGCCAATATTGACCGGAAATCCTTCAAATCTATCTAGCATCGTTTCATAATGCTGTTGCGCCAAAATTGTAGTTGGCACTAAAAACGCAACTTGCTTACTTTCTTTAATCGACTTAAACGCGGCGCGTAACGCCACTTCCGTTTTGCCAAAGCCAACATCTCCGACTAGTAGGCGATCCATCGGCTTTGGTTTTTCCATATCCCTTTTGATTTCAGCCGCACTTCTTAGCTGATCATCTGTTTCAGTATAAGGAAAAGCATCTTCAAATTGTTTTTGATATGCGTCATCTGGCCCAAAAGCAAAGCCCTTTTCTGACTCTCGTTTGGCGTATAGTGCAATTAGATCATCCGCGATATCTTCAATTTTGCCGGAAACTTTCCGTTTAGTTTTACTCCATTCACTGCCACCTAATTTATTAATTTTGGGCGTTTTTGATTCAGAAGCCACATATTTTTGAATTAGATTTAATTGCGTGACTGGGATAAATAATTTGTCATCATTTTGGTATAAAATCGTGATGTAATCTTGGTGAACGCCATCCACTTCTAGCGTTTCCATACCAATGTATTTACCAATCCCGTGATTAGCGTGAACGACATAGTCCCCTGGTTTTAATTCGTTATAACTTTTTAGACGTTCTGCGTTAGTAATAGTTTGGCGACGAGCCCTTTTACGTTTTACTTTTTGAAAAATTTCTTTTTCTGTTACCACGACTAAGTGATCTTGTGGCATTTCAAATCCGCTTTGTAAGCTGCCAACGACAATTTGGCTGCGACCGGTAATCAATTTATCAGCTTTAGTGACTGGCGCATAAATCTCATGATCACGAAAATTATGATCTAATTTTTTGGCCCGTTCATCATCTGCCACTAAAAAAAGGACGGTCTGTTGTTGTTTTTCCCACCGATCCAATTCGGCCTTTAACAAACCCATCTGACTGAAAAATTGTTGCATCGGGCGATATTGAAAATTCCAAATTGCGCCAAAACGCAAATTGCCCATTCCTTTTTGAAACAAGGCAAAAAAGCTGGTGGTAAACAGTTCTTTTTGGAAAAATTGATGCACATCAATGCCGAATTTTTGTTCACTAAAAACCCGCAACTCGCTGATTTTTTGAACTTGCCACTCGCCTTCTTCTCGTTCGATCTCGCGATTAGTTTCCATAATACGCGGATAATCATCCACCATTAATAGTGTGTCTTTATTAAAGTAATCCACAATCGTTGTTGGTGTGTCATAAATTAAATCGAGATAGAAATTGACATTTTCCCCCGGTTCGCCTTTTAGCCATTCATTTTGTAATTGACCAAAATACTCGCTTAAAAATTCTTGGTCTGTTTTTTCCTTGGTAACTGCCAAGCGTTTTTCTAAGACCGTTTGTAAATTTTTAGCACCATTTGCTAACTCTTCTGGGGTAAAAACCAACTCACTGGTCGGACTAATAGCAACTTTTTTGACATTTCCTAATGAACGTTGGGTCTCCACGTCAAAATAGCGCATGGAATCAATTTCAACATCAAATAGTTCCATCCGCACCGGATATTCTGCATTTAAAGGATAAATATCAACAATACTGCCACGAATACTAAACTCGCCAGGTTTTGCAATCATACTTTCTCTTTGATAGCCCATTAAAACTAACTGCGCTAGCAGTTGGGCCAAATCCAGTTCGTCGCCGATTTGCCAATGTAGTTGGTAGTCTTTCCAAGTCTTAGGCGTAGGTAAATATTTACGTAATGCCGCAACTGGCATAACATAAATTCCCAGTTCATTTTGCGAAATCGCATTTAGCGTTTGGACGCGTTCTGCTTTGGCTTCTGGCGAGGCAAAGGCCATTTCTGCTGACAATACTTCATCAACCGGAAAAGCAAAGACCGCTTCTGTCAAATTACGTAAATCTTCGACTAACTGATTGGTATAATATAAATTCGGTGTTACAATTAAAATCGACTTTTGCAATTTTTTAAAAGTACTAACAAGCGCTAAAGTTTTAGCCGATCCAGAAAGACCTGTTAACAACTGGCGTTTGCTATTTTTTTCTAACTGTTCTTGCCATTGGTCAATTTGGGCTACTTTATCAAACAAACCCAGCAAATCCATTTTTTTGCCTCCTTAAGCAGTTTTAACTAATCATTTTATAAGCAGGATCAGACAAATTAACTTTCATTTTTTTAATTGAAGCTATTGTCATTCACAGCTAGATTAGCTTAAAACTCGTTTTTTGCTCCACATTAAAAGATCGCTTATAAAGCCACAAGACCCTATTATTTTTGCACTACTCTATTTGGCTTTAGGTTACTTGGAACATCTTATCGCGAGTGAGCAAATCTTTTTAAACTTATTTATTTAGCTGAATTAAATTTATTCATCGTGTTAATAAAATCATCGGTTTTTAAATAGTCTTCTAATGCAGCGACAGCTTGGTCAATACTTGTTTCAATTAAAGGTAAGTCAGTTTGTGAAAAAGGACTTAGTACATGATTAACAACTGTCATATTTTGTGGCGGTCTACCAATGCCAATTTTAATTCTATCAAAAATTTGGCTTCCTTTTAAATGTGAAATAATGCTCTTAATACCATTATGACCTCCGGCTCCTCCTTTTTGGCGCAAGCGAATTTTTCCCACCGCTACATCCAAATCATCATAAACTACAACTAATTCTGCTGGTAAGACCCCCAAATAAGTCATTAGTGGTCCTACTGCTCGACCAGAGTCATTCATAAAAGTTTGGGGTTTTAACAAAATAATTTTTTCGCCCCCAACAAAAAACTCCCCTTGTTCTGCTTCAAAACTATTCCGCTTAAACGTTACGTTGTATTTTTCCGCCAAACGATCCACAGTCATAAAACCGACGTTGTGTTTTGTTTTTGCATATTTCCCCCCGGGATTTCCCAGGCCTACAATCATCTTCATTTTTATTCCTCACTTTACTTTTACGAGTAAAACACGCCAAAAGGCCAGGCGATAACTTATCCCCTAGTCTCACTTAGCGTTTAAATTGCAATAATCAAACTGCAAATCATTTCGTTAATACTACATTAATTAAAAAGTTTTTATTACTGTACTGTTTTAGTATTATAACACAAACCTAAAAATTCACTAAAAGATGCAAGCGCTCTTTAGCTTTTTTTAGAGATATTTCGTTTAAAACCCTTTGCTCAAATTAAAACAAACTTTTCATTTAATGTAAGTGCTCACAAAAAGAAACAGGCAAAAAAACTGTATTATATCGAGCTAAAATGGATGACAAACGCAAGATGAAATGATAGGATTGCTTGTGAAGGAAATAATCTGAGAAGGGATGAAACAAACATGACAGAAAAAAGTGCTTTATTGAAAGACCACCAAAAAGTTATCTTAGTAGGTGACGGTGCTGTTGGTTCTAGTTATGCTTTTGCACTTGTAACTCAAAATATCGCCCAAGAAGTTGGGATTGTCGATATTAACGTCAAAAAAACTGAAGGCGATGCATTGGATTTAACTGATGCCCTAGCTTGGACTTCTCCTAAGAAAATTTATTCAGCTACTTACGCAGACGCACATGATGCCGATTTAGTTGTAATTACTGCTGGCGCACCTCAAAAACCAGGTGAAACTCGCTTAGATTTAGTTCATAAAAACTTAAAAATTAACCGCGATGTTGTTACTCAAATCGTCGCTTCAGGCTTTAACGGTATCTTCTTAGTTGCCGCTAACCCGGTTGATATCTTAACTTACTCAACATGGAAATTCTCAGGTTTTCCAAAAGAACGCGTAATCGGTTCTGGTACTTCACTAGACTCTGCTCGTTTCCGTCAAAAAATCGCGGAATTGGTTCATGTTGACGCCCGTAACGTTCACGCCTACATCTTAGGTGAACATGGTGACTCTGAATTTCCAGTTTGGTCTCATGCCAACGTTGCCGGCTTACAAATTTACGAATGGATCAAAAATAATCCAGATGTCGATGAAGAAGCAATGGTTAACTTATTCTTTAGCGTTCGTGATGCTGCTTACACTATTATCGATAAAAAAGGTGCAACCTTCTATGGTATCGCAACAGCCTTAGCTCGTATCACTCGCGCAATCTTAGATGACGAAAATGCCGTCTTCCCATTATCTGTTTACTTAGAAGGACAATATGGCTTAAACGACATTTATATCGGTGCTCCAGCTGTTATTAACGCACAAGGGATTCAACAAGTAATTGAAATTCCATTAACTGATTCTGAACAAGATCGTATGAACGCTTCTGCTGCTCAATTGAAAAATATTGTCGATGAAGCTTTCAAAAAATTAGAAGAAGAAGATGCAGCTAAATAATTTCTAATAAAAAATATATTTTTTATTTTGCCTGACGATATTTTTTCGTCAGGCTTTTTTTAGCTTCATTTCAACGTCTCCCTTCTGTTTTATTTAAGGGTCTTTATTTATTTTATTAAAGGTAGACTTAATAAAAAATATATTTCTAAATTTTTTATTGTCTTTTAAGCATAATCTTCGCTTTTTTCACAATCTATGCTATGATATTCTCGATATAAATTATACATTTATTATAAAATAAACGCTTTAAGGAGATATCTGATGACTAGAGCTTCTCGCCACAAAAAACATACTAAAGTGATTCTTGCTATTTTTTTAGCCTTGCTCGTTATTGCCGGCGGTGCTTATGCCGTGCGCAGCTTCCATTATAGCGATCACTTCTTACCCAATACTAAAATTAATGAAACAGATATTGCCAATCTGACTGTCAAACAGGCCAATGAAAAACTAAAAGGTGCTGCCGATGAACAGACTTTTGACATTCAAGACAATGGCCAAAATTGGCAATCCATCAAAAAAGTGGATCTCGGCTTAAAAACAGATTACACCAAAGATTTAGAAAAAATCAAAGACGCCCAAAACCGTTGGAAATGGGGCGTAGCTTATGTTTTTGCCGATAGCGATGACAAATTAGATGGAATCGCAGTCGACCAGGCGCAACTAGATAGCGCCATAAAAACAATAGAGACCCAATTAAATGATTTAAATAAAAATCGGACAAAAACCAAAGATGCCACTTTAACAAAAGGAGCAGACGGCTTTACCATTACTCCAGAAGTAGAAGGTAATTCTATTAATGTTGCAGCGGTGGTAGCAGATATCAAAAAATCAGTCAGCAGCAATAAAGACAATCTTGAGTTGACTGATTACACCGAAAAACCAAAAGTTACCGCTAATGATACGAATTTACAAGATGAACTTAACGCACTAAATAAAGTGGCCCAAGTTCAGGCAAACTACTCCATTAACGGCACAGATTTTCAAATTCCGACTGAAACAATTATGGACTGGTTAGAATATAAAGACGGAAAAGTTACTTTAAATAAAGAAAAAGTTACCAACTATGTTACTGATCTTGGCAAGCAATACAATACAAGTAGTAATCCTACAACTTTCAAAAGTACGCGCCGAGGTAATGTCACTGTGCCAGATGGTACTTTAAGTTGGACTATTCAAACCGATCAAGAAGTCGCTGCTTTAACTGAACAACTAATGAAAGGTGAAGACTTTACCCGTTCACCAATTGTTCAAGGTAGTGCAACAGCTGATAAACCACTAGTTGGCAATACGTATATCGAAGTCGATTTAGAAAATCAACATATGTGGTATTACAAAGATGGTACAGTAGCACTGGAAACAGATATTGTTTCTGGTAAACCAAAAACACCTACCCCAGCTGGTGTTTTCTATGTTTGGGATAAAGCCCGCGATGAAACATTGCGAGGTAAAAATGATGATGGCACCAAATATGCGAGCCCGGTTGATTACTGGATGCCAATTGATTGGACTGGTGTTGGCATTCACGATTCTGATTGGCAACCTGCCTATGGTGGCGACCTTTGGAAAACTCGTGGTTCCCACGGTTGTATCAACACACCACCTGATGTTATGGCAAAACTTTACAATATGGTGGAAACTGGGACACCTGTCCTTGTCTTCTAGTTATAAAAAACCTCTTCTATTTTAAGAAGAGGTTTTTTTAATCGAGAAAAATAAAACAACAACTTTACATTATAAGCCCCAAACTAAGCCCACTTTAGAAACAGTTTCTAAAGTGGGCTTAGTTTATTCCTGATGATAAATCGTCAGCCCCAATACACCAAATAATAATAGTGCAACGAGCCAGATGGCTTTGCCTGCAAAAAAAGTAGCGGAAAGCGTGCTTAAAATCGCTCCGAAACAAAAAGAAAAAACAATCGTAGCAGTATATTTGATTTTAAAACTGGCCGTCGGATCTTTTTTGAAAAGATATTGGTAAAGGTAATCTGCTATCGAACGCAAATTTCCTGTTGTCATGGTTGTGGCGTAAGGTAAACCCGCCAAACGACGATAAGTCGCAAATTGAATCGCCGCAAAAAATGACAACGCAGCGTTAATAAATAAATTATGAGCAGAATCTGAAAAAACACCGACACAAAATATCCCCACCGCTTCAATTGCCACCGCAACATTTTGCCAAACGAGGCGCTTATGGGCAAAACGAAATTTCAAGATATTAGTAAAAAAAATCCCCAGTAAAAACATGGCAATGGGAAGGACATAACGTAAAATACGGCTAAAATTACCTTGTGCTAAATTTAGGCCTAGCAAAATTACATTTCCTGATTGCATACTTGCAAAAACTTCTCCGTGAAATAAATACGTATAGGCATCTAAAAAACCGCCAGCCATCGCTAACATTACCCCAACCGGTAAACTTTCATGAATTGCAATGCGCTCGTCTAGAAGTTTAAATTTTGGCAACTGCATCTTTAATTTTCCAAACTGGTAAAGACTTCTGAAACATCGTCATCGTCTTCTAATTTCTCAACTAATTGTTCTAATTTGGCTTTTTGTTCATCGTTTAAAACAATCGTCGTCTGAGGTACCATGGTCAATTCAGCTTGCGCTAGAGTGAAACCGTCTTTTTCTAATTGATCGCGCACAGTTGTAAAATCTTCTGGTGCAGTATAAATTTCAAATACTTCTGGTGAGGAAATCAAATCTTCTGCCCCTGCTTCTAATACATCTTCAAACATCGTCTCTTCACTAACTGCTAAACCTTCACGTTCAATGGCAATGTAGCCTTTGCGATCAAATAAATAATTTACTGAACCCGTTTCACCTAAATTGCCACCATTGCGGGTAAAGGCAACCCGAACATTGGTCGCTGTACGATTTCTGTTATCCGTTAAAGCGTGGACTAAAATAGCCACGCCACCCGGACCATATCCTTCATACGTTACTTCGTCATAATTGGCTTCATCAGCAGAACTGGTCGCTTTTTTTATCGCCCGCTCGACGTTATCATTGGGCATATTAGCAGCTTTAGCCTTATCTACTGCTAAGCGCAAAGCAGGATTCAGCGCTACTTCACCACCACCGGCTTTTGCTGCCATATAAATTTCTCGTGATAATTTTTGGAAAATCTTGCCCCGTTTTGCATCTTGGGCATTTTTTCTACCTTGAATATTATTCCATTTACTATGTCCAGACATTCTTACTCCTCCTTATCCATCTTGACCTAACTTACTAGGCTCACCTCTTTATTGTAGTCTTTTCCTTTTAATTTTCAAATTCAAACCCACTGTAAGCAATAAACAAACTTCGCAAAGCAAAATTGCGGCTCAAAATTTCACGAAATTTCAGCTTATTTCAAAATCAGCTGCTTCTTTAATACTGTTTGTAAAAAAGAAGTTGTGACAGAAGCAATTAGCTTCAAGAAAGAAGACAGAACTCCCGAAAATATTTTTCAAATTTTTTGACAATTCCGCCTTATTTCCAAAGAGCAGCCGTTTCTGCCATACCGTTTATTCGTAAAAAAAGGTGTAACAAACTTTTTGCCACACCTTTTGTCTGATTTAACTTAAACGTTTTTTAGTCAATAATAGGTAACCTAAAATAATAAGTACTGCTGTAAAAGCCCCAGTCATATCTAAGATGACATCTTGAAAAAGTGGCGTTCTATCTCCTGTCAACATTTGATGAAATTCATCTAAAGCCGCATACCCTGTCGCGCTTAAAACACCAAAAAAACTCCCCCACCAAAAATTTTTCTGTTTATAATATAGCGCTAGCGTAAAACTGCCGCCCAAAATAAAATACGTAATAAAGTGCGCGCCTTTACGAATAAAAAATTCCACAAAAGAAAAGTAACCTTTAGCGGCAATACTGACCTCACTACCAGCATAGTTAAAAGCAATATTGTGCAAACTGTTTTTCAGTGGTTCATTTTTCAATAATTTTTCTAACAACCCCACTTGCGATTGTTGCTGATAGGTCTGAGAAGAGCTGATAAATAAAACAGCCATGGTCGCTAAACCAATCAAAAGATATAAATACGGATTTTTAAAATTGCGCTTCATTTGACTTACCTCCAGTTCAATTTTTTATTTTACCATAGATTCTAAAGCATAAGCGCATTCTGCTTTACTCTCTTTATTTCCAATTTTAGAATCATAAGGACGTTAAAATTGTAAAATTCAAAGCTCTCAGAAGGTTCTGAATACTTTTAGTGTGCTATACTAAAAAAGATAAAATGAATAGAAAGAAGTGTTGTCAATGTACGCATTAACCTGGGATTTAGACAGTATTTTCCCTGGCGGTAGCCAATCAAAAGAACTTACTGCGCGGATGGATCTTTTGGCAAAACAATTAAACGAGTACCAAACCAAAGTTAAAAACTTTGCTGTAAAAGATGACGCAGTAGCAGAAAACCTAACGAATCTCTTAAATTTACGAGAAAAAATCGCCAACGGTTTTTCACAATGCAGTTCGTTTTTAAATGCTTTGATGTCTGCTGATGTTACAGATGTCGATGCCAAAATCCGTTACAGCAAATTAACAACTTTGTCTCCAATTTTTCAATTAAGTGAAACCATTTTAGCTAAAAAATTTACCGAAATTGACGATGAAAACTGGGCATCACTTTTAGAAAAAGATACTTTAAAAACGGTCGCTTTTCGTTTAAGCGAAATTCGTCGCGACGGTAACGAATTATTATCAGAAGAAGCAGAAAACATTATTAACACCTTATCTTTAGACGGCTTAAATGCGTGGAGTCAACACTATGACACCTTAGTTGCGACTATTGAAATTCCATTTACTGATGAAAATGGTAAATTGCAACAATTATCTGCCGGACAAGCATTCAATAAAATGATGGGAGATCCTAATCCTGAGGTGCGGGCAACATTATTTGCCACTTGGGAAAAGGTCTGGGGTGAAAAAGCCGAATTATTTGGCGACACTTTAAATCACTTAGATGGTTTCCGTTTATCTACCTATAAATTACACGGCGTATCTGATTATTTAAAACAACCTTTGGAATATAACCGCATGTCAAAAGCGACTTTAGATGCAATGTGGTCTACGATTCAAAAAAATAAACAACCAATCGTCGACTTTTTAACACGTAAAGCGCAATTATTCGGCAAAGAAAAAATGGAATGGCAAGATCAAGATGCACCTATTATTTTAGATGGTATGAAAGAACGTACTTTCACCTATGACGAAGCTGCGGCTTTCATCTTGGAAAATTTCCGCAAATTTAGTCCTAAAATGGCAGATTTTGCCCAAATGGCATTTGAAAAAAGTTGGATTGAAGCAGAAGATCGCCCCGGCAAACGTCCTGGTGGTTACTGTACTGAATTACCTGAAACACAAGAATCACGTATTTTCATGACATACAGTAACTCCATTAACGAAGTTGCTACTTTAGCCCACGAACTAGGTCATGCTTTTCATAGCAGTGTTTTATGGGACATTCCTCGGCTAAACCAAGATTACGCTATGAATGTTGCTGAAACTGCCAGCACTTTTGCAGAATTAATCGTGGCTGATGCTACATTAAAAGGTGCCACTTCAAAAGCAGAAAAAATCAATTTATTAGATGCTAAAATGCAAAACGCGATTGCAATGTTTATGAACATTCACGCTCGTTTTATTTTTGAAAATGATTTTTATACTGCTCGTCAACAAGGGCTAGTTGCACCAGAAAAAATTACCGAAATGATGACTGCTGCCCAAAAAGAAGCCTACGCCGACGGTCTAGCAACATATCACCCTCATTTTTGGGCTGCAAAATTGCACTTCTTTATTGATGATGTGCCATTTTATAATTTCCCTTATACTTTTGGTTATTTATTCAGCATGGGAATTTACGCTCAAGCAATGAAAAGCGATGGCAATTTTGAAGATCAATACATTGCATTATTGCGAGATACAGCAGCCATGACCACTGAAGAATTGGCGCAAAAACATTTAAACGTCGATTTAACTAAACCAGACTTTTGGCAAGCAGGAATTGATATGGTCTTACATGATATTGCTGACTTTATGGAGTTAACTAAAGAATATGTAGAATAATAATGATTACTTTTCTTTTACACACGCCTTTTTGGGCGTGTGTTTTTTTCCATCAAAAAAGCAGACCTTCAATCATGTCTGCTAAAATAGTAATTATTTCGTTAAATCGATTTTTTGTCCTACTTGATACAGGATAATACCGCCAATTGCCATCGATAAGGATTCACCGACAGCAATATATCCCCAATTAAGCCAAAATGGCATTTGATATAAAATCGTCAGTTGTCCTGCAACTGTAAACATGGAAAAAGCAAATAAAAGCGTCGTGATGGCTATTTTTACCCTCATGTCAGTAAAACGCGCAGATACTTTGCGACAAATAAGCAACACGAAAAACGTGCAGACACTCCCGACAACAACATCGATGATCCCGTTTGGCGAGGCAATATTGGCAATGGCGCATCCAATGGTCACCGACCATACATAGCGTTTATTGTATAAAGCCAAAAAGTTGAACATTTCAGCTACGCGTAACTGCACTTGTCCAAAACTAAAGGGAGCTAAAAAAACCGTAATGACCACATACAATGCCGCGACCATCGCCATTTTAGCAATTTCATCTGTTGTCCAGTGAACTGAACGTATTTTTTTAATTTGATTATCCATTTTTTCTCTCCTTTACAAGGTATAAGACCTTGGTAATAAGCTGCACCCAAAGGATTGAAGTGATGCAGTGGGAAATCTTCCCTGACTCTAACTATAGCAAATACTCCTCGTAATGCAATACTAATTTTAGCAGGAGTTAACTGCCAATAAATTTTTATTTCAATAACCAACCACCATCAATTGGTACGATATTCCCTTGTAAATAACGCGCTTTAGCACTAGCTAAAAATAAGGTCAAATCAGCAACTTCTTCTGGTTGGGCCCAGCGTTTTACAGGCGTTTCGTTGGCTACCCAAGTTGCCATTTTACCATCACCGGCAAAGTCTGCAGCATTCATCGGTGTTTGAATCGCCCCTGGCGCAATCCCGACAACGTGCACATTTTCAGCATAATCTAAGGCAAGTTGTTTTGTAAAACCCGCAATCGCGTGTTTACTACTGGTATAACTAATTCCGCCTCCACCTGCGATTAAACTTGCAATCGAACACATATTAATAACAGTCCCTTTGGTTGCAATTAAAGTTGGCAAAACAGCTTTTGTAATATAGTAAATACTATTTAAGTTAGTTGCAAAGATTTCTTGCCATAATGCATCATCTGTTTCAAGTAAAGGTTTATAGGCATCCAATTTACCCGCAGTATTTAATAAAATATCAATTTTACCAAAATTATCTAAACATTTTTCTACGGCTTTTAAACAGTCATTTTTTTGGGCGACATCTCCTACAAAACCAATAAAACGACTGCCAAACTTCGTGAATTGACTAGAAAAATCCGGCTGGATATCTATGCCAAACACCTGAGCGCCAGCCTGCAAAAATGCTTGTGCCTGCGCGCGACCAATGCCAGAAGCTGCTCCTGTCACAAAAACCACTTGATCTACAAATTCACTTTGACTATAGTCTATCATTTTACAATTGCCCAATCATTAGCCAAAATATCACATACAGTCGGTGCAAAACTTGAAAAACCTTCGTCTGCTGTTTTAATCAAAAAATAAGGTGTCACAGGTACTCCATCATAAGTCTGCTCTTCCACCAAAGTCACGTATAGCTCAAAACCACTCCAGCCTTTGCGGATAATTTTTTCACCTTTTTTTAAATGCGGTAAAATTTCTTCAAATGTCATAATCCATCTCTCCGTATCTTAATTTTTTGAACTTTTCCGCAAGTGATAATCCAGCAAAATACGCGGGTTTACTCCTTTAGGCAACCGCTATAACGCTTAAAGCTACTTCATAAGCGAATAAATAATTGTCTTGCAATAGATCAAACCTACTGTAAAAGTTCATGTCAAATTTTCCCTTTTTACTTTAGCACGCTTTATACCACTTGACTACTAGAAAAGCTAAAGGCAGTGGGTAGCTCTTTGGAAAAATCTCAGAAATTTGATTTCTGGTGCTCTTTACCAGAAACTAATTTTTGAATTTTTCCCGAAGAGTTGCTGCCTGTGCTGGATCACAGAAAAGCGAAATGAACTCGCCCAGCTCTCAAGCAATAAGACGAAATCGGAATAAATTTTCTCTTTAATTTCTTACGATTTTGGCTTATTGCCGTAGAGAGCTAGTTCATGAAGCTAGATCTAAAGAAAAGCAAAACAAACGTGGGTAACTCTCAAGTAATAAGATGGAATTTTAATAAATTGCTTTCCAAGCTAAAAACCGAAAAAAACACGACCTTCAAAATGAAGATCGTGTCAAAGTCTTATTGATTACATCCGTACTGCAAATTGTGGTGCATAGTTAGAAACAGAGCTAATTGAAACTGATTGACCAGGTTGTGGTGCGTGAATATAACTACCACCACCCATAGCAAGCGCTACGTGATATGAACTACCTGGTGAACCCCAGAAGTATAAGTCACCAGCTTGTGCTTGGCTCACTGGAATAATAGTCCCTGCTTTTTCTTGTGGTACAGTCCAACCGCCGATTTCACGTCCTGCTGCATGTTTGTATACGTACCAAACAAAACCTGAACAGTCAAAGCCAGATGGTGATTTTCCACCCCATACATAAGGAACACCAATAAATTGTTGTGCGTAACCTACAACACCGCCACCTGAAGGCGCTGGGATATTTGGTTTTGGAATTTCTGGTTTTGGTGTTTCAGAAGAAGAACCGTTACCACTATTCCCGCTATTACCAGTAGATGAACCTGTATTGTTACTATTACCGGCATTTGATGAACCAGAATTACCATTATTGTTTGTGTTATTTGATGAGCTTGAACCTGAACCTGAGTTACCAGTCGCGCTACTTGAAGAACCTGTTGAACTTGAAGTTTGACCAGATTCATTGGCTGCAGGCGCTTGACTTGATGAACTTGAGTCCGTTGCAGTTTCAGACACTGCATCTTGTGCTGCTTGTTCTTGTGCTTGTTGACGTGCAGCTTCCGCTTGTCTTTCTTGTTGGCGAATACGTGCTTGTTCTGCTTCTGCTTCTTGTTTTTCTTTTTCTAAACTAGCTTTTTGCCCTTCAGCAGTATTTTGTTGTAAAGCAAGATCTGCTTTCATTGCATTTAAATCTGCTTGTTTTCCTTGAACTTCTGCTTTTTGGCTTTCAAGTTCAACTTGATTGGCTTGAATTTGCGCTAATTTTTTGTCGTTTTCAGCTTTTTTGTCTTCAACGGCTTTTTTATCCGCTTTTTGTTGTTTTACTAAATCGTTATTGGCTTTGACAATTGTTGTCATGGCTTGAACCCGGCCAATGGCATCTGTTAATGAATCTGATTCCACAACAGCATCGATAAAGTTTGTACTTTGTCCGTTCACTTGTACGTCACGGGCTTGTTTTTTGATTGCATCTTCGCGTTTTGCAATCCGTTCTTTTAATGTTGCAATTTCTTTTTGCAATTTTTGTGTTGCTTTATTTAATTTTACTTGATCTTTTACTAAGCTTTCAGCTTTTGTTGTAATGGCAGCAACTTCGCTTTCAAGTGCATCGATTTGCGCTTGAGCACTAGCTTGTTGGCCTTTCAAGTCATTGATTACTTTATCTTGATTTTCAATTTTTTGATCGATAGTATCTGCCGCGGCTACGCTGGGAGCTGCAACTGCTGTAAGTGTTAATGAGCAAACTAATAATGCTGATAACAAACTCTTCTTCACTCTTCATTCCTCCGACTGGCTAACTTTGAATTTTTTCTAAACTATTCGGGAATTTTTTTAGACCTTTCCCGACGACATGAAAATTGTAACACAGCGATATGACATTCAGATAAATGAAATGTTACAAGTTTGTTTCAAATGGACTTTTTTGTATGACAAATTCGTTCGTATAAAAAGCTAAAAGATCAGCTTAGCTTTCAAGCACTAAGCAAAATTTCAATTAATTATCTTTTCATTTCTCATGACTTAACTTAACTAACGTAGAAAGTTCATTCGCATTGCCATAAACTAAGACCTTAATCCGCCCACTGTACCACTTATAAAAACAATTTATTAGCCACAAAAAAACCTTCAAGAAACTATTTGATAACAAATAATTTCTTGAAGGGAAAGATAAAGATAATGAATAAAAGCATATTAATTAATAACGTTGGCCCTAAAAAACGACTGATAAAAAATGTATCACTCACATCAGCTAATTTAAAGAGCATTTGAATACCCAAGGTTACCAGTTCAAAAAAAGTCACAAAGATAATCATGCCAAAAAACATGGTAAAAACGTTGCGGTATAACGTATCTGCCAAGGCGTACATCAGCCAAACACTCAATGGGAGCGCGACTGTATAAATGCCTAAAATCCCAACATAATACATATCAAATAACAAACCTAAAACTATTGCCGTAATCACCATATAGCGTTTGGATAACACCATACAGCCACACAAGACTCCTAGTAAAAGCAAATGGGCATTAGCGATATAATAATTACGACTCCAATTTTCCAATAAGCGCGTAAACTGACCATCTAGTAACATTAGGATAAAAAACGTTGGCGCAGCGTAGTACTTTACTGTATCTTTTGTAAGCATTACTCGCTATCACCTGCCGCTCTTTTCACCACAGTCACAACAGACATATCATACATATCAGCATAAGGTTTCACATAAACTTGTTTATCTAAACCATAATCATCAGATTTTGATTCAACCACGGTGCCTACTGGTAAATCTGCTGGTGAATTTCCCCCTAAGCCTGAAGTTTGTACAACGTCGCCTGCTTTTAATTTTTTCTCACCAGTCAATTGGTTCACGATTAAAGTGCCCGTTTTTTCATCATAATTGCGTAATAAGCCGAAAGTTTCCCCTTCTTTACCCGAGATACGCACTGGAAAATGATCGGAGTTTTGGTTGGCAGAAGTTAGCAATTCAACTTTAGCAGAAGTTAAATTGACTTCGATAACGCGGCCAACTAAACCTTTTTGTGACAATACCGCCATATTGATTTTCAAACCATCTTTGGAGCCTTTATCAATGACTAACATATCTTGCCAGGCATCCGGCGAGCGGGTAATCACATTGGCCGATACTTTTTCAAAGTCTGTTAGTGTTTCGTTTAACTTTAGTTCTGCTTGTAATTTTTTAATTTCCCGTTCTTGATTTTTGGTCTTTTGGGCCAATTCATCATAAGAATCAATTTTATTTTTTAAGCGTTCATTTTCGCTATAAGTCACAAATAAATTTTGGACATTGCTAAACGTATTTTCAACAAATTTCACCGGTGCACTAATGACACGATCAACAATCGAAACACTGTCATTGGCAACAGATTGCGCCAAATTTGTTTTTTGATTATTTGCGCGTCTTGCCGCTGTAATGCTTATGACAGAGACTACGACAATGACTAAAATCAAGGTAATGATAATATTTTTATTTGGATTAAATTTCTTCACAAGTACACCCCTCAAGAAAAAAGCCGGCACGATTTTATCGTGCGACTGATAGTAATGATTTTACCACTAAAATCTTTTAAACAAAAGGCAGGGGGTGACTCTTAAGATATTTTTTGTAAAATCTTCTGCTTTTAGACAATTTATCGTTTTGGCTATAATTTTTGCAAATTTCAACTGATTGTCATAATGCGCTAATTTGAAAAAGAAATTGCTACATCCGTCTTACTCTGTCCTAACTTACTTTTTTCCAACAAAAAAATCGGTTAAAAAACCGATTTAATCGCGACTTTGTATGACTGCAACGACACCGCTAGTAAACTCTATTTCCGCTATATCCCCAACAAACTCATTACTAGCATAAGAAGTTGGTTGCAAGACGTCGACTTGTTGCAAAGTATATTTACTTTTAGTTAAGGTCAACTGGGAAACTGGGGTTAAACAGCAATAAGCTAAATACTTCATCCCAGAAATCTTCTTTACTATATGTTTCCCTGCTGGTAAATAACTCAAATGATTTTGATAATCACAAAGGGTAATCTGTTGCATAAAAGGAGCAAAACGCGGTTCTACTCCTAGCCAGATATTTGCTAGTAAGTGATCCAAGCGACCACCAGTCGCTCCAATCAAAGTAATTTGCGCCTCAGGATATTGGGTAAAGATAGAATGCAGTGCCAGTTGCGTATCCGTATCATCTTTTTCTGCTGAGGCTGTCACTACCCTTTTGGCTTTTTGAAAGACGAATTTTTTTTCCTCAGACGTTAAAGAGTCAAAATCTCCTACTGCCAAAGCGAGTTGTTTTTTTTGCTGCACTAAAAAAAGAGCGCCGCGGTCAATTCCGACGTAAAGATCAAAGGATTCTGCCATAATCGCTTGTGGCCACAGCTTTTTTTCTCCTCCGGCTACGAGCAAAACTTTCATTGGGTTAAAGCTTCTTTCAAGGTCGCAACGCGATCTTCTGGATCAGGCGCATTGTAAATATAAGAGCCCGCTACAAAAACATCTGCACCAGCAGCTTGACAGATTTTTGCCGTTTCAGGCACGATACCGCCATCTACTTCAATCTCATAATGGTAGCCAAATTCTTCTTTTAGCGCTTTTAATTCTTTGACTTTTTCAACTGCTTCAGGGATAAATGCTTGACCACCAAAGCCAGGATTGACAGTCATCACTAAAACTAAATCTGCCATTTGTAAAACATGCTGAATCGCTGCAACTGGTGTACCAGGATTAATGGTGACACCGGCTTTAACGTTGGCATTTTTAATCATCTGAAGCGCCCGATGAATATGCGGAGTAGCTTCGACGTGAACGTTAATAATATCCGCACCAGCTTTAGCAAAATCTGGAATATAATTTTCTGGCTTTTCAATCATCAAATGACAATCTAACGGTAATTTTGTTACCGGACGAATTGCCGCCACAACAGCCGGTCCAATGGTAATGTTGGGCACAAAATGACCGTCCATTACATCCACGTGAATATAATCAGCGCCTGCTTTTTCAACTAACTGAATATCACGGGCTAAATTGGCAAAGTCCGCGCTTAAAATTGATGGTGCAATTTTCATAAAAACTCCTCCTGACAATATAACTTCGCATTAATTATTTATTTTTCTTATATACCGGTCGTCTTTTTTCAATCTCTGAAAGAAATTGCAAATAATTATCGTAACGTGTGGTAGCAATTTCGCCTTTTTCAACCCGACGCTTCACTTCACAGCCTGGTTCATTCACATGTTGGCATTCACGAAACTTACAAAAAGGTGCCGCTTGTACAAATTCTGGAAACATCCGTGGTAACTCTTGGGGGGTAATCTCTTGAAATTCCAGTGAACTAAACCCTGGTGTATCAGCTACTAAACCACCACCTATTTCTAATAATTCTACATGTCGGGTGGTATGTTTCCCCCGCCCTAAATAATCAGAGATAGCAGCTGTGGCTAAGTTTAGATTCGGTTGAATTTTATTTAATAATGTAGACTTCCCTGCGCCAGATTGTCCCATAAATACGCTTAGTTTATCATGAAATAGTTTTTTTAATAATGCAATATTAGCTGCTGGATCTGCTAGCGCTACTACTTCATAACCAATCGCTTGGTAAGTGGCGATAACTTTTTCTACTTGTGCTTTTTCTGTCACTAAATCTAACTTACTTAAATAAATGACAGGTTCAATATCTTTATATTCTAAATTCACTAAAAAACGATCCAACAAATTATAAGAAAATGCTGGTTCTACCATACTGATCACGACAATGCCCAAATCAACATTGGCTACTGGCGGACGCACTAATTCATTTTTACGAGGCAATAAATCTAAAATATATCCATCTGTTAAACTACTACTTTCAAATTCGACCCAATCTCCCACCAACGGCGTTAATTTCCGTTTACGAAAATTTCCCCGCCCGCGGGTTTGATAAAGAGTATCATCTGCAGTAGCGACATAATAAAAGCCACTTAAAGCTTTTCTGATTTGACCTTTCACCCATTGTCCTCCTAATAAATTAAGACTGTACTCTGTCATTTTACCATAAGTTTTCCCTTTGGCTTAATGGGAAAATCTTTTTCTACCTCTAAGAAAAGTAAAACAATAAAAAGCACGAGGTCGTAGTTAACTCCATAAAATCTATCATCCTTTTACAAAAAAAGTGATGAAAGCCGAAGACTTCATCACTTTTAGCAAGTATTAGACTAAATAAACCCGACGATGTGACAAAAGTAGCTTCTGTCACACTCTCATTTTTTGATAATCATTTTTATTGTTCTTTTTTATGACTGGTTTTTGTTTTTGCGATGGCGCAAAATTAAGCTAAACAGCAACAAGACAACACCTAAAAGGATGAAAGACTGTCCCAGCATTTCACCTGTACGGGGTAGACGTCCGCGGGATGTGTCTTTTGAAGTTAACAATCCTGTTTGTTTGTTTGAATCTTCCTCACGATTTGTCGTACTGGTCTTTTCCTGATTATATACGCGAGGTTCGCGTTTTTTTCTTGCTTCTTCTGTTATATTTCCATCATCATCTTCTGACATGATATAACCATTAACCGTAATCGGTTGAAGCTTTCCTTCTTCATCACTTGAACTATCTGGAATAACCACTTTAATTGCATGGGCATCTTGTTTTACATCAAAACCTGCGACACCTTGAAGCTCATCAAAATAATAAGTTCCTGCAGGTAAATAGTGCTCGGTTAACAAGACCAGTCCATTTTCATCTGAAACAAAACGAGCAACATTTTCATCCTTGGCCGGATCATTGGTCATGAACCATTTATTTTTCACATTAGTCGTAGGATTTTTATGCAAGTATTCTTTTTCGTTTTTACTATTATAACGGTATAAACCAAAGACAACATTTTGCAGTGGAACCTCTGAGCCATCTATTTTTTTACCAATTTTATAAAAATAAGGGCTGCGTAAATAGTTTAAATTCTTTGGATAAAGATGAATAGTTGTCATCTCCTGTTGCGTTACTGGGTCTAGTAACGGTAAGACGAGTGCAAACGGACGCGCCCGTTTTAAATCAACAGTAATACCTGTCGCTGGATCTACGCCGGTTTCGACAATTAAATAAGCAGCATCACTTTGAAGTTGTTCGTTATAACGCGGAACCTGAAATTGTGCAACACCTTGCTCATCTGTTTTACCTGTTGCTTTATAATTTTGGATTAACGGCTTTATTTGACGATTAGACAAGTACGCGATAGCTTCTTGGCAACTCATCTCATTCATCCGGTCTAAAAAATCATTTTTATCCAATTTGCTTTCCAAATATAGCTGGGTAATGTCATAAATATCAAAATACGCACCTTCTAAAGGAGTGGTTTTGGTATAGATATCCGCTGCTTTTTCAGCTTCTGTGCCGTCATTTTGATGTGGGTCAAATTCAGCCATATCCGCTTGTCTTAAAAGACGGTTGTGCAAGATAATTGTCACTTCATCAGTTGTTTGTGCAAAGCTCTTTGTGCCCTGAAAGAAAAAGATCGCTACGAACACGGTTGCCAGCAAACAAATGAGCAAGCGATAACCATTTTTTTTATTTTTCATCATTTGTCTGGCTCCTTTCAAATTTAAGCTCTCTTTCTTAGAAAATAAACTCTGATACCAATTAGAATCAGCATGATCGCAGCGGTGATAAGCGCGGCAATAATAATTTTACGACTCTCTTGGGAACTTTTAATCGGTTTTATTTTTTCTTTATCCGCTGGAGTATAATCTGTTCTAACCCCTCTGACTAATAAACGATGAGAATTTACCCCATAAGGCGTACATGTCAGTAATGTCACGTGATCTTCACCAGGAATAAGTCGCAGCGCATCTGTTTGTTCGGGTAAGACAACTTGAATTTGGTCCACTTGATAAGCTAGGGTCTGATTTAAGACGGTTATAAAAAACAAATCGCCTTTTTTCATCTCCGTTAAATCCGTCAACATCTTTCCAGCAGTTACCCCAGTATGGCCAGTTAAGACAGCATGGGTATTTTTTCCCCCCACAGGTAACGAAGAACCTTCTAGATGACCAATTCCTTTTCGCAAAGTGGAGGACTTGGTGCCATGGTAAATCGGCATTTCGACACTAATCTTGGGAATTTCCAATTTCCCCATCATTTCATCAATATTTAACAGATCATAGTAATTGGTTTGAATGGCATAACCTGAACCTTCAAGAAAAGGATCTTTCACCGGATTGCCAGCTAATGAATTATTAAAATCAACCGCTTTTTTCCACTCTTTATCCAGTAGCGCTTGATCAATTTTAGCGACTTCTTCTTGGTATTTCTCCATTACATAACTGCTATTTCTATCGGCAAGATATTTACTCACCACAGGATAACCCAAAATCCCTACGCCTACTAAAAGAAGACAAACAGCTAAAATTATTCGTTTCATTTCATCCGTCCTCTCAGCAGTTTTATGTACAGTAGCGAAGAAATCCTTCGCTACCAAGTGTTGCTTTTATGAATGACGTTTCTTAGGTAACACTACCATTACAGCTAGACCAATAATTACGATTCCAGCAACGATTAAAGCAATTAATCCCATGCCCCCAGTTTCAGGAAGTTTAAAGCCGTTTGAGTTGACTACTTCTTCTGAGTAAACATATTGTGCAGCTTCTTCATCATCAGCGTTAGCAAATTTCACGTTGAATGGATCGCCAAGTAAGTTGTAGCCATCTGGCGCTTTTGTTTCCACTACCCAATAATCAATTGGCAGTCTCAAACCAACAAAACGCGCTTTACCATCTGCTTTATTGGTTTCAATTTCATAATCAACAAAACCTGTCGTGTCCTTATCGTAATTGCCTTCATCATCCGTTGGATAAGCTACATCCACAACTTTGCCATCCTCATATTTTACCTTGATAAATGCTTTTGCTTTTGCAAATGCTTCACTAGTACTAATTTTAAATTTCGCTGTATCACTAGTGATAGGATTGTTGTCTTTATCTACTTTGGTTAACTCAATTTCACCAACTGGTGTCTTAGTTTCATTGGTTTCTTTGTCTTTTTTGTCACCACCTTTATTCTCGTACTCTAGTTTCCCTTTATTGGGGATGATATTCCCTTCATCATCAGTCCCCGGCACAATAACTGCATTTTCATTAATTTTAGCTTGGAATTTTACGACAACTTTTTTGTATCCTTCTGTTTCTAAGAATGCAAGACCCTCGGGGGTAAAGGATACTTTAAATCCACGGGTTGGATCGTTCTCATCAAGTGATGAAACAGTATAATATCCCTCATTACTTAGGATCTCAGTTTCATCTAATGGATTACCTTTTGCACCATAAACTTTTACACTATCAGCAACGTAATCTAAAGCACGATCCATTTCATCGAAGATATCATATTGTTTGTATTCAGAAATTTTTTCTAATACTGTCGATGTGATGGTAAAGTTTAGCACGTCACCAATACCTACACCGTCTTTTTCTTCTACCTCTTTTTCCGCTACGACAGCATCATTTTTAGGGAAGACATGGACATCAGCATTCCAACCAGTAACATCCCCAGCCTCATTTTCAATTGACATTGGAACGGCTACCACAAAGTTCGGTGTTTTCACATCGATTGTTACGCTTTCATCTGCCTCATTTTTTGCACCAGAAACATTTGACTCGACAACTAAATATTGCCCTTTAGGTAAACCTGTCCATTTCGCAGTACCGTCAGTTCCAGTCAATTTTGCAGATTCTTTAGCAACGTTATAAACATAAGTGTCTGTTCCATCACTTGCAGTGACTTGATCACCAGCATCATTTAACGTATACGTCCAGCCGTCTCCACCAGGAATAATTTTCGGATAGCTTGCATCAGTAGGATTTCCTACTTTATAAACAGTAAATTCGACATCTTTTAATTTAACCGCAGTACTGGGTACTTGGGATGCATCACTGGCATCACCAGTTCCTACTGGTCCAGCAACTTCATCTGTTAGCAAATACTTATGAATCGTCAGATCCCCTGTATCTGGCGCAATAGGATCATTTGCTGCTGCCAGCGCTCCAAAACCGCCCACTATGATGGACGAGACCATCAAGATTGCTGCCATTATTTTATTTAGCTTTTTCATTTTTCTCATCTTCTTTCCTTTTTTATTTTTTCAATTTGTCGATGACAAACCTGACACCCTGTAAAAATTGCCCTTTGTAGATTTCCAACAAAACGATTGCAGCTAGCCCTAAAAACATAATACCGATGCTGACGATCACGTGAAGCCCTATCCCTCCTGCTTTTGGCATGACAGTTGCACGATAATTTGGCAAGTAATATTGATTATCTTTTTTATAAAAAGCTGGTGGTGGTGGATCCGTGCTGCCACGAATCGTAACTTCTCCTCCATTAGAAACAGTAAGAATCCAGTAACCCTGTGGCAACTGATATCCCTCTACTGTCTTAGTTTCTAGTAAAAGGTATTCTCCTGTTACGAGCCCTTGAAAGAAGACGGTTCCTAAATTGTAGGTATCCGTACTACTGGTTGCTTCTCGATACGGTTCTTCTGTGATATCCCAGCGTGTATTTTGGTCATTTGGGTTCTCACTTCCTGTCTCTGATTTTGCTTTATATAAAGCAAAAGAAACATTTCCGAGCGGATTTTGCTGCTCATCTTCCTTAATAAAAGAGAAGTTGTGGGCAGGTACGCGACTATTTTTAAGATACGCTTTTCCATTAAGCAATTTATGATATTTTGTATCCTCACCATTCGTAACAAGTTCATTATTTTCAAAATATTCGATACTAGTTACATTATTAACCTTTGCATTTTGGTCCCAAACTAATTTAACCACCCAGTAACCTGTATGATTAATGTAATCTGTCATCCCTTTAATTTCTTTTATCCCGACAATTTGTTCTTTAACAACTTCCGTTCGCCCAATTTTATTCTCTAAGGTATCATCTTCTGTGAATAACTGCCCCAATCCGTCACCATCAAATGAATCGGCTAAAACATCAGAAGATATCTTCTTCCATGGAGATTTACCCAATGGGGTCGTTTCGTAACCAGTATTATCTTGATACAAATAGGCTTCAAATTGAAAACTCTCTGCTGAACTTTGCCTAATTGGATTCAAATTTTCATCTACTTTAAAAATCGGAATTTCAGTTAATTTTCGATTTTTCAAATAGATTCCCGATGGTTTAACTGTAAATTCTGCTCCTTTTTCATAATAATTAGCTAACCACTGGGAAGGTCTCGAATCCACATAGCCACTCACACCAGACTGCAATTTGCCGGAGGGACTAACTAGCCAATGGCTCGTACGATTTGTACTAAAGGATTGATTATTGGGCAACTGATACCCAGCATGTGTCTTTGTTTCAATGAAGCTATAAATTTTATCATCATTCAGCACAATTGGATTATTGTTAGTATCAACAATCCTTCCCTGTGCATCCGTCTGATATGGCGAGCCAACTAATTTCTGCCAATTATCCTTGTAATTCTCCAATTGCCCTAAAGGATTATTGTAATCTGTTACGTTATCCTTTACTTTATCTGGACGAATAGTATCTGAGCCAATATATTCATAGACATCAAATTCCACCTTTTGTGTATCATCTGAGGCCATGGGATTATCATCTTCATCGACTTTGTAAATAGTAGGACTCACTTCAAAGCGATTAGGAATTGCATAGTAATTAATAGCCGATCCTTCTGGTTTATATTGAACTCTGCCAGTGCCGTTGGTACCGTATCCTTCCACCCAAGAAACGCCTTTGGGCTCTGTTATCTGGACGACCCAATAGTTGTCTTTAATTTCTGGTATTTTATAGTCTGAGTGAGTATTTTCCACTTCTACTAAGGCTAATCGCGCTCCAAAAGCCGTACTATAAACCAAGCGTTCATCGCGAATTCTACCTAATTCATCGGTCGTTAACTCCAGTTGCTTAACAGAATCACCCTTTTCCGGTTTATTCGCTTGGGAAGTGAGATTTCCGTCTTTATCCTCTACAACGTACCTCCAATACCCAGCCGCAATATTTTCAGGAGTTGGTGGCACGTCCCTTGAATCAGATCCTGATTTGTACATCCAACGATATACTTGGAATGTAACCTGCTCCGTTTCTGTTTTTCGTAAAGGTTTACCATCCATTCCTAACTTGTAAATGGTAAAAGGAATCTCCTTATCTTTTGTATAGTAGAGTTTCAAGACAAGTTCTGGATCACCTGAAGCTGGATCAGGTACTTTGCCACTAAGCAGGCCATATTGAGAAGTGAAATTTGCGTTATAGTAGTGGGTTATTTGTAAACTATCTAGCGGCTGTCCTTGTACCTTATCACCGGCTAGTGCTTCTTTTTCCTCTGTATAGGCGAGTTCAAAATCATCCCTACTACTACCTGGAGTATTATCTTTTTGTATCCAATGCTCCACTTTATAGCTGGCTTGCTTGTGACGATTCCACACCGTCACGACCACTCCTGTACTGGAATTATTTAAAGTAAACTCGTCTGAGACGATGGCCTGTGCTTCATTACTCCAGTTAGGTGAATCACGGTCACTAAATCCTGTCGGTGCCTTTGTTTCCACAAAGCGAAAAGTATCCGTTAATTTGGCACCAGAACTACCTACTATCGTTTCAATATTGAGTCGAATCATTCCTGCAAGTTGTTTTTCATTTCCCTCTTCAGTGTAAGAAATGTTATCCGTTGTATAAATAGAGTTGCCTATGTCTTGCCAACCGTTTTCCACTTTTCTTTGCAATTTAAACTCTGCCCCATTAATTCCGATATAATCCCCATTTTCAGTAAAGAGGTCAGCATCTAATTTTTGCAGTAACACTTCTGTACTTAAAAGTGTGATATGCCCAATTGGATTACGTAATGTTGTCGTGGAACTATTTGCTTTAGGCATTCTTTCTGGTACTGTTCGGTTTAGTGTCAGTGCACTATGGGTATAAATATTTGCTGTATTCATAACTGCTCCAGTTGTTTCTGGATCATATCGCACATTTAAAGAAATATTGTATGCTGCTATTGCCCCTTTTATGGCATTTGATTCACCATAAGTTAAAGTAAAGTAGCGTTCCAATAAATCGCGATCATCATTTGTATAACCGCTTCGCTCATCATTTATCGTCTTTTGCGCCGCTTCCACAGCAAATTGTGGAATTGTATGTTCTTTCCCATCTTTATCTGTAAAAGTTTTATCAGAATATTCTTCGTTTGTCTGATCTTGTAGTCTTTCTTGCTCGTTATCCGCTTTTTTTAGACTACCAAAATGAATCATCACAGTTTTCCTGTCTGAGCTATCTTGATAAATCCCATATTGGTAAGGCTCAGATTGTACACGCTTTTTAAAATCTGATTTTGTTTCGCCAGGATTTTGTTTTAATAATTTGAAGCCGGTGTTTTCCTTAGGTTTTAAAGTACCTGTATCTCCATTCTTTCTATAGGTTGGTCCATTACCATAATCGGCCAATACGTATGACTCGTATGCTGCAGTCGTAGAAGGAATACCACCTACTTGATTTGTTAAGTCGTTAGCAGATAGCCCGATTGGCAAGTTAATAAAACTAGAAATTGTGAATTCCGTAACCGTTGCACCTGGCGGTAATTCATCTTCGATATAACCGCCGTAGTTATCTTCTGTCCCTTGATTATTAACCTCTGGTGACCAAACATCCGTGTAGTTTTCTCCCCACTCATGCCAGTTTTCTGGTTTTCGTAACGGATTATCCAGATAAAACCCTTGATAAGGATTTCCTGCGCCACCGTTGACTTTATAGTTAACCTCATCACCAGCAAGCTCAAGATTCGCGGCTTCATTAAAGCGGATGCCCCATTTTACGGAGTTGTTTGAGACTGCTGTATTAAATTTAAACGAAAAACCGTTCGCCATTTTTAATTCGCTAATTTCAAACTTCATGTTCTTTGTAAACGGTTGACCATTTTCATTTTTACCAAACGTAACAGGAAAAATACCGCTTGTTTTAACAAAGTTAGCTAACATTCCTGGAAGTTCTAAATCAAGTTCAACTTTTTGAAAAGATGATTTTTTTATTTGAAATTTAATTTCTTGGGTATTTGCCCCCGGCTTTTCTTGAATTTTATAAGTATAGGCTACTTCACCATTATCATCTTTAACCTCGATTTCATTTGTTGCCTGCATATACCAATGATCATTGTCCTTTGAAGTACCACCTACTTGCGGTATATCAATTGTAAAAGTATCCCCTGCTTGCATACTCGCAAGTTGCAATTTAAAGACTAAATCATAGGCACGATTGGAAACCGCCGCATTACTTTCGGAAATTTCTTCATTTTGTGCATCACGAATAGCCCAATCAAGTACTTTGACCGCACTGGAAATATCCGCTCGTGATTGTCGTTTAGCTATATCAGCTGCCGTTTGTTTTTTTTGTTCGCTTTCTTGGGTAGATTCTTCTTCCAAAGATGATGCGTCATCTTTTTGTTTTGCTTGATTACTTTCATCAGAAGCAGAAGTATCGGTTTTTACGTTTTGATTACTGGCTGCACTATTTGATAAGGTCGTTTCCTCAGTTGACTCTTGTGTCACTTCGGTGGAATTAACCGTCGAATTATTCGTTTGCAAAGAAAAAGCAGAAACAGAAGGAGAGACAATGACAGACAAAAACAAAGTAAGTATTGTGAATAAATTCCCTATCTTTTTCATCTATATCACTCCTCTCTGATAATTGTTTCTAAAGTTAACCTGTATACGAGATACAAGCATCATTTAGATTTAATTAATTCATTTAACAACCAAGCATAACAACAGTTCTCTAATTAAACTTTTCACTATTAAAACTAAATGAATAAAAAATAACTTTTTAATCAACTAAAAAATAACAAACGTAAGTCCAAAAAAATTATTGCATTTTCTTTTCTTGTTTTTTTAAATTTAGTTTTATTTACCAAAAACCTACAAAATAAAGTTCACAAAAACTAAAAAACAGATATTATTTTATTTTAAAATAGTAATAAATAAATTATTCTCATCATCTACAATTTCATTTTATAACTTTTTATCATCAATTTCAAATGATTTATTAAAAATAAAATTAAATAATTTTAATAAAATGAAAAATTAACTTTTAATACACTCATATACTACCCGCAATAAAAGAACTTAAGTTATTTAACTTTTATCACTTTTTTTAAAATTTTTGATAAAATATGGATTGGTCACCCTTTGTGACAGCTACAGTTTCTTTGTGCATTGTTTGACAATCATAAGTAAAAAAACAAATTACAATTTCGACAAATTAAGTTAAATAACAAGCAATATAATACTTATTATTCAAATATTTAAATTTTTCTAAAAAAAGTGATAAAGTTGTCATAAAAATCACAATTTATTTTTGTTTATGGCCTATCAATGCTTTTTTTGATAATACTAAAAAAATATTCTCTTCTATTGTGAAACTAAACACAATTTATTCTTTATTTATTTATTTTGTTTTGACATATTTTATGATTCTTAATTTCAGACATTATTTATAGTTGAAAAACTAAAAACACTTACGCTACACAGCAGTCGTAAGATAAAATTTTAATAGTTGGTAAAGAGCTGTATTCCTTACAGAAGATAGATAAAAAAGAGCTGCGACAAAAACTTGTCACAGCTCTTTTACAATAATGGAAGTTAAGAAACAACTTCTTAACTAACTACTTCTGTTACGCTTTTATTTTATTTTATTTTATTACGGAACCTCAATATCTCCAGCTTTATCAACTGCTAGGCTATTTTCGTTGCCGTCATCTCGTTGGAAATAAAAAGTAGCACTTTCGCCTTTTTTAACCGTCACATCAATTGCTTCTTTGTGGGTATCATTCGGTGCTAAGGTAAAGTTGGCAACTTCTTTTTTCGTACCATTTTCATCGGTTAAATAAACTTTCACTTGTTGGTTTTCAGAGTCTGAACCAGTGTAACTGGCCGTTAAATTAACTTTAAAAGTTTGTGGCTCATCACTTTTATCTGGTCCTTTTGAAATAATAACCTTGACTGTATTACCGATTTTGACTGTTTGACCAGCCCCAGGTTCTGTGCGAATGACTTGATCTTTTGCCACACTATCAGAAAATTCTTCTGCGGCTTCATACTCCAAGCCGTAATCTTTTAATGTGTTTTTGGCATCAATGTCTGATTTTCCAGCTAAATCTGGTAAAGTAATTTTGTCAGTTCCTAGACTAACCGTCAACGTAATTTGCGTTTTATCAGGAATTGCTTCTGCACCTTCTTTTGGTGTTTGGGCAATAATTTGATTTTCCGGCGTAGTGTCACTGTATGTCTCTTCTTTTTTAATCTGGCTTTCTTTAATTCCTTTTTCCATTAAATCATTGACAGCCTCGTTATACGTATAGCCACTATAATTCACCATATTAACCGGTTCGACACCACGACTAACCGTTAAGACGACTTTTTGTGATTCAGGGGAAACTTTTTCTCCTTCTGCTGGATCTTGGGAAATGATTTTTCCTTCTGCAACATCATCACTATATTCTTCTTTGCGACTGATGTTACTTTCTTGGAAACCAAGATTTTTTAACGCTCTTAAGGCATCGTCGTAAGTTTCATCTGTGACATCTTTCATTTCAATCTTTTCTTTGCCGATACTTTCATAAATCGTGATTTCACTGTTTTCTTTGACCACATTACCAATGGCAGGATCTGTTTTTACCACTCGATCGGCTTCAACAGTTTCACTTGGAATTTTTTCTACCTTGCCAGGTTTTAGTCCGACTTGTTGCAGTTTTTCTTTTGCTGCTGCTACTGTCATTTCACTGACATCTGGCACTGTAACTTCTCCTCTGCCACCGGAAAAGAAAGCATAAGCTAGTCCACCACATAATAATAAAAATAGAAAAATTGGTAGTAGCCACCATTTTCTTTTTTTCTTTTTAGGTTTTTCTGGTTTTGTTTCTTCTACCGGCGCTACTTCTTCTTTTTCTTCGACTTTTGTAATCAGCTCTTCTGGAATTGGCGTTAACGCTTTGGTGGCGTCATCCATGACATGTGGTTGCCAACGCGGTTCATTTAATCGTTCCGGATCTAGCACCGTCGCTAGGTCTTCACGCATTTCATCTGCTGTTTTATAGCGGTCAGCTGGATTTTTGGCCGTCGCATGTAAAACAACATTTTCCAAAGACTGAGGTAAGTTATGATCGAAAGTGCGAATGGAAGGCATTTCTTCTTGGAAATGTTTCAAAGCAATTGTCACTGCCGACTCGCCATCAAATGGAACGCGTCCAGTCAACATTTCATATAAAATAATCCCAATCGCGTAAATATCCGATTGATTAGTCGCCATACTTCCTCTTGCTTGTTCTGGAGAAAGATAATGGACGGAACCTAACATAGTGTTAGTTTGTGTGATAGAAGTTTCCGTTAAGGCAATGGCAATCCCAAAGTCAGCGATTTTCACCACACCATCTTCATTAATCAAAATATTTTGCGGTTTTAAATCACGATGAATAATCCGGTGTTGGTGGGCTAATGCGATTGCGCTTAAAATTTGTTGCATAATTTCCACTACTGTCAAATACGGAATCGGATAATTTTTCTTAATGTATTGTTTTAAATCCATCCCTTTGACATATTCCATCACCAAATATTGCATGCCGTCTTCTTCGCCGACATCATAAACAGTAACAATGTTAGGATGAACAAGTTCTGTTGAAGCTAACGCTTCCCGTTGAAAACGGCGAATCGCATCTTGATCGTTTTGAAAGTCAAAACGTAAAATTTTAATTGCTACTTCCCGATCCAAAATCAAATCTTGGGCTAAAAATACATTGGCCATGCCGCCACTACCAATGTTACCAATAATCAAGTAGCGTCCGCTTAATTTTTTACCAATTTCAATCATGGGCAGTGCCTCCAATTTCAATTAGTAAAACTGTAATATTGTCCGCACCACCGGCATCATTGGCACCAGAAATTAACTTTTGTACTTTTTCATCTAAAGAAATTGGCTCATCGATAATCCATTTAATGACATCATCAGTTAACATATTGGTTAAACCATCAGAAGCTAACAACAAATAATCACCGTCTTTATAAAAATGACTGGCAATATCAACTTCTACTAAGCCAGGCATCCCAACAGAACGCGTTAATACGTTGCGACGAGGATGGACCGCGGCCATCTCTTGGGTAATTTCACCTGAACGTACCAACTCATTTACTAATGAGTGATCTTCTGTTAACTGGGTGATTTCATGATCTCGCACCAAATACATGCGACTATCTCCTACATGGGCTAACGCAAATTCTTCAGCAAAAACGGCAACACACACAATTGTCGTCCCCATACCTTGTAGTTCTGGTTTTTCTTGTCCCAATTCATAAACTGCATCATTAGCGGCTTGAATCGCTGTGACAAACCACGAGCACGCTTTTTCTGGCGAATCAATTGCCGTTTCTTGCCATTTTGCTCCAATGCCTTCTACCGCCATTTTACTTGCAACGTCACCGGCCTGATGCCCGCCCATGCCATCGGCTAAAATCGCTAATGTAATAGCAGCTTGATTTTTAAAAACGGCGACATAGTCTTGATTGCTATTACGCTTTTTGCCTACATCCGTTTGAAAACTAATCTGCATTTTGCCACCTCATTTTTCCTTTTTCAGACAACTAATAAAAAAGCCGTCGGTCATAAAGTCCTGTGGATATAATGTCAACATCTCATCTACTAGTTTACTTGTGATTAATTCATTTGCAACCACTGGCACCAATTTAAAGTCAGGATGATCTTGTAAAAAGCTTTCTACCACATCTTGATTTTCTTCTTTTAAAATCGTGCACGTACTGTAAATGAGTAAGCCACCAGGTTTTAATGTTTGTGCCACACTGTCGAGAATTTCTCTTTGAATCGTCGGCAATCGGGTAAAATCACTGGCTTGTTTTTGATACTTAATATCTGGTTTACGCCGCATTAATCCTAAACCTGAACAAGGAGCATCGACTAAGATACGATCAAAAGAAGCCGGCGCAAATTCCTCATGGGCTTCTCTTGCATCTAATTGTTGCGTAGTGACTACATCTTCTACTCTTAGACGAGCAGCGTTTTCTTTAATAAGTTGGACTTTTTGTTGATGAATATCTAGTGCGGTGACTTTTCCACCGGCTGCTGCATCAAGAAAAGTCGCAATGTGGGTTGTTTTTCCACCAGGAGCTGCACAGGCATCTAACACTTTCATTCCTTTTTCAACTTGCAAGGCTGGTGCCACTAACATCGAACTTTCGTCTTGGACTGTTAATACACCATAACGGAAAAGCTGGCTACCAGCTAAAAAGCCTTTTTTTGCGACAATCCCAAAAGGTGAGACGATACTTTTTTCGGCTTCTATCCCATCTTCTGATAAAGTCGCAATCGCCTCTTCGCGGGTTACACTTCGCAAGTCTACCCGCGCTGAAACATGACTGACTTCAAAAAGAGACAAGCCAAGTTTTAGAGTTTGTTCGCTACCAATTTGTTGCACAAATTTTTCCGTCAACCAGACAGGCATACTAATTTCTGTTGCCAAACGTTCCAGCGGATCCGCAATTTCTGTAACCGCTGGGACACCTTTTCGTTGTACGTTGCGCAAAACGCCATTGACGAATTTGCCAATTCCGATATTCCCTCTAACTTTGGCGATTTCTGTCGCTTCATTTAAAATTGCATGAGCGGGTACTTTATCCAAATAAAGCAGTTGAAATAAAGAAAGGCGTAACAACAAGCGGACCCACGTATCAACTTTTTTTGCCCCTTTTAAAAATGGTGACAAATAATAATCAAGTAATAGCTGACGAGAAATCGTGCCGTACACCAGACCTGTTAAAAGGCGAGCATCTTTATCAGAAAGCTGACCTTTTAAAATAGCATCATTAATTAATAGATTGGAATACGCGCCGCCTTTTTCCACTCGTTCTAGCGCGTGTAATGCAACATAACGGACCGATTTTTTCATGGATTTGGGTATTTTATTACTCACCTAATTTTTCTCCTTGTACTACGTTTTGTCCTACCCCATTTAAAAAGGCTTGAATTTTTTGTTTGCCTTTGCCGGCAGGTTGTAATTCTTTAAGTGCTAAAACAGTCTGTTGACCACAAGCAACAAGTAACTCGTGTTTATCTTTTTTGATAATTGTTCCAGGTGTTGCATCTGTCGTTTCAGCTAGTGGGGTCACATCCCAAATTTTAAAACGGACACCACGATACGTTGTAAAAGCAATCGGCCACGGGCGCATGCCCCGCACTTGATTATCAATTTGAACAGCCGTTTTTTGCCAATCAATCGCTTCTTGTTCCCGAGTAATATTGGGTGAGAAAGTCACTTTGGCTTCATCTTGCGGTGTTTTTTCTAGTGCACCATTAATTAATGCTGGTAGAGTATCTAATAGCAACTCTTTTCCCAGTAAGCTCAATTTTTCAAACATGGTACCAACATCATCCGTTTTTGTAATTGGAATTTCTGCTTGGTTATATATAGCACCGGCATCCATTTTTTTAATCATTTCCATAATCGTAACACCCGTTTTGTCCTCGCCATTCATAATGGCATAATGAACAGGAGCGCCACCGCGATATTTTGGTAATAATGAAGCGTGAACGTTAATGGCACCAAGTCGCGGAATTTGTAGTAATTTTTCTGGTAAAAACTGACCAAATGCCGCTGTCACAATTAAATCTGGCGCAAGTTCTGCAATTTTTGCCATTTCAGGTGAGCCGCTAATTTTTTCTGGTTGTAAAACTAATAAATCATGTTTTAAAGCGGCAACTTTTACCGGTGGTGGTGTGATTACGCGTTTACGTCCGACTGGTCGATCCGGTTGGGTTACTACAGCTTGAACCTGATAGCCGGCTTCTAATAATCCTTCTAAAATCGGAACTGAAAAAGCAGGTGTTCCCATAAAAACTATTTTAGTCATCTTCATGCGCCTCCATATATGCTTCTAAGTCTTCTTCTTTAATGTAATCAATAACTTTATCGGTAAATAAGATGCCGTGTAAATGGTCGATTTCATGTTGAATCGCCCGTGAAAGATAGCCATCTGCTTCTACTTCCAACTCGTCACCTTCCCGATCATAAAACCGAACTGTAATCAAATCCGCTCTTTTGACGGTACCATAGACATGCGGGATACTCAAACATCCTTCAACATCAATTGTACTGCCTTTTTGGGCAATGATTTTGGGATTGATCATTTCAAAGCGTTCTGCTTCTTCTAATTCAACAATCGCCACTTGCAGATTTTTTCCTATTTGCGGGGCTGCGATACCGATGCCATCATGCACCACCATGGTTTCATGCATTTTGTCTAACATCATCACCAGATCATCGGTAATTTCTGAGACTGCTTTATTTTCTTGGCGTAAGCGGCGGTCTGGGTCTAATAAAATTGGATAAGGCATATTTACTCCTAACTTTTCTTGTAGTGTTTGAAGCTAAAAAATTAACTTAAAACAAGCTACTGGCAATGGCAACTAAATAAAATTCAAAGGTTCATTATCAATGGACACATAAAGTCCTTTACGTTGATCAATTTGACTTTCGGTTAAAATTTGCGCTAGCAATGGTTTTAAAGCCGGTTCATGTTTATACTTAATAATAATTTGGTAATAATACCGATTTTTAATTCGCATGATTGCACTTGGTGTAGGCCCTAGCAGTAAAGCAGTCGGGCTTAATGCCGTTTGTAGCTGGTGTGCTAATTGAAAACTCTTTTGAGCTGCTTGTCTTTCTGTTTCATGACTTACTGTTAATTTAACGGTGAAATAATATGGCGGATAACCTGCCTCATGACGCATTTTCATCTCTTGGTGGTAAAAACGTTCATAGTCTTGGGACTTGGTTAAAGCAATCGCGTAATGTTCTGGATTAAACGTTTGAATAACTACTTCTCCTGTTTTTTGTCCGCGCCCAGCCCGTCCACTCACTTGCGTCAACAACTGAAAAGTACGCTCACTGGAACGAAAATCGGGTAAATTTAGCGCTGTATCAGCATTTAGGACCCCTACTAAGGTAATGTCAGGAAAATCCAGTCCTTTCGCAATCATTTGTGTCCCCAATAAAATATCCGCTTTCTTTTCTCCAAAAGCCGTTAGAATTTTTTCATGGGCCCCTTTCTTACGGGTCGTATCAACATCCATCCGTAAAATACGGGCCGTTGGTAATAATTCTTTTAATTCTGCCTCGACTTTTTGGGTACCTGTACCATAATAACTAATCTTTTTACTCCCGCATTCTGGACATTTTTGCGGAATCTTTTCTTCATGGCCACAATAATGACAACGCATCGTTTTGGTATCCATGTGTAAAGTCAATGAAATATCACAATTAGGACAATCCAATACATAACCACAATGACGACACATCATAAAAGAAGAGTAGCCCCGCCGATTTAATAGTAAAACGATTTGCTCGCCTTTTGCTAAGCGGTCGCGCATTTTTTCTTGGAGGCTTTTAGAAAATGAAGTCATATTTCCTTGGCTATATTCATCTTTTAAATCAACAATTTCAACTGTTGGCAACTGCGCGTTGGGATTAGCACGTTGATTTAACGGCAAAAGCGTATAAACGTTTTTTTGCGCCCGCGCCCGTGACTCTAAAGAAGGCGTTGCACTACCTAAAACAATTGGGCAATGATGGTAACGACTACGCCAAATAGCCAAGTCCCGTGCGTGATAACGAGGGGCTTCTTCTTGTTTATAAGTCGCCTCGTGTTCTTCATCGACAATAATTAAACCGATATTTTCTAATGGGGCAAAAATCGCAGAGCGAGCGCCTACCACAACTTGCGCTTCTCCTCTTTCAATTTTACGCCATTCATCATAACGTTCTCCTTTTGACAGGCCGCTATGTAAAACCGCTACCGCATCACCTAAGCGACTTTTAAACCGTTCGACCATTTGCGGTGTTAATGCAATTTCAGGCACTAGCATCATCGCGGTTTTATTATCGGCTAAAACTTGCTGAATAGCTTGTAAATAGACTTCTGTTTTACCACTACCGGTAATTCCTTCTAATAAAAAAGTCTGGGCTTTTTGTTGTTGATAAGCTGCTAGAATTTTAGCAACTGCTGCGGCTTGTTCTTCATTTAAGACAAAATTGGTGGTGGTTTCAAATTCATGTTCCGCAAAGGGATCGCGATAAGTTTCCGTTTCAAAAAGTTCGAGCCAGCCATCTTTTGCCCCTTGATTCAAGTGAGCAGTGGTAATGCCCAATTCAGTAAAATACTTTACCGGTAAGGCTTCTTTTTGTTGGGCCAAAATTTCTAATAACTGCGCTTTGCGTAACGCTCCTTTGCGCAAAGTATCACGGATTTGCGCTACTTTATCTTCAGTCATTAAAGAGTTGACCATCCGGATAGTTTTCACCCGATTTTTATTATGAACTTCATAACGAATATCGACTAACTTTTCTTGGCGTAACTTCATTAATTGGGGTAACACGCCATTTTTTTGCGCTTCATCATAATCAAGCTCACCATTTGCTGGAAAATAGTCTGCGGCTACGCTTTTTTCATCCAACAATAAAATCGTCTTTTTGTATTCTGCTTTCATCACACTTGGGAGCATTGTTTGCAGGCAGGTAATTTTAAAAGCATAGGTTGTTTCTTTCATATAGTCAGCTAAAGCGAGTAATTCTTCGTTTAAAACAGGGGCAATATCTAAAACGCGAATGAGTGATTTTAAACGTGGATCTAGGGTGGTGGTTTCACTTAAACCGACTACAAACCCTTGGATATGTCGATTACCATTACCAAAAGGGACTTCAACACGCATCCCTTTTTTTACCAAAGATTGCAAATTTTCCGGAATCAAGTAGGTAAATGGCTGATCGGTTTGCATTGTCGGTACATCGACAATAACTTCTGCTAGAGGATACATGTTTCCCCCTCCTTCTTCGCTATATTCTACTAAAAATAAGAAATTTTGTCTGTTAAACAAAGGAAATTTTAAAATTATCTACTTTGACCTAAAATGAAACTGACAAAAAATGTGGCACATTGTGATAAATCACAACATGCCACATCTTGACTATAACTGGTTCAAAATCTGATTTTGGCTAAAATCAGTTTTATTTTATAGGTTTTGTTCTTCTCTGATTCGCGCTTCTAGTTCTTGTTGTTCACGTTTTTGAACCGCTTTGTTTTCTTCTTGTTCCATTTTTAAACGTGCCCGTTTGATTTCAGGATGCGGATCATTAATTAATGTTTCAGCATCGATTTCTTCTAACGCACGACCGACATTTTTGACAGAATCAAATTGATCTAATGTTGGTTTAGCGCCAGCATCTAATTCATGAGCCCGCTTAGCGGATAAGATAACTAAAGAATATTTTGAATTTACTCGGTCTAACAATGAGTCAATAGATGGGCGTAGCATCATTTTAACTACATCTCCTTTAACATTTTAATATATTTGCCGATCACACGATCGACTCTGAAGTGTTCACTTGCAATAATATCTTTGATGCGCTCCACGGCAAGAGGAACTTCATCATTCACTACCGCATAGTCATAAAGTGCCATCATCTCGATTTCTTCTCTGGCAACTTTCATTCGTTCTTCGATAATTTCAGCGGCATCTGTTCCGCGACCAACAATACGGGATTTTAGTTCTTGCAAATCCGGCGGTGTTAGGAAAATAAAAACGCCGTCAGGTACTTTTTCTTTTACTTGGCGGGCTCCTTGGACCTCAATTTCAAGAAAGACATCTTTGCCTTCATCTAATGTTTTATCCACATAAGAAAGTGGCGTACCATAGTAGTTGCCGACATATTCAGCATACTCCAACATCTGCCCAGCTTCGATTAGTTCTTCAAATTCTTCTCTGGTCCGAAAATAGTAATCGACCCCATCAACTTCTCCTTCGCGCATTGGACGGGTGGTCATCGAAATCGAATATTGAAAGTCATTATCATCACTTTCAAAAATCGCTTTACGCACAGTCCCCTTACCAACACCTGAAGGCCCTGATAATACAATTAATAAGCCTCGCTCTGACATACTGACGTCCTTTCACTTCTTGTTTGCTGGTCAACATTTTAACTTAAAATTTAACAGTGATTCTATTATAGATGCAAATGTCTAAAATTGCTACCTTTGAATGAAGAAAAAAAGATTGTCTTATAAACTTCAACTGTGGCTAAAAGCCCATATTAGATAATGTATTAACAATCGTTGTAAATTCATCTTTACGTTTTTGATTTGTATCGACCGGGTCTGCTACTTCTTCCACATCTGTTCTGGTGATAAATTTTCGTTCTAAAATGACATTTGTTTCATTGACCATTAGAAATAATTGATCGGCTGTAATTTTGACACAAGCATCTTCCCATGCGGCAAAAGGTGCCTTTTCAGAAGGAACCGCTCGTTTAATTACCGCCCGTCCTGATACTTCATGAAACGTAATATCGTAATATTTCATTTTACTCCATCCTTTCTAACAACCAATTTTGTGCTACTTTATTCTACATTTTGCACTTGTTCACGAATTTTTTCAACGATTGTCTTCATTTGGACGACAAACTCCTTGATTTCAATCGCATTACTTTTAGAACCGATTGTATTTATTTCACGATTTATTTCCTGAATCAGAAAATCCAATTCCCGTCCCACCGCAGAATTTTTTTGTAAAATACCGGCAAATGTTTTCAGATGAATGAAAAGACGATCCAATTCCTCATTGATGTCACCTCGCTCAATCAAAAGCGCCATTTCGGTCAGGAGACGTTCTTGATCTACTTGCGCCCCAAGGTAGTCTTGCAATTTTTGTTCAAAACGTTCTTTAAATGTTTGCTCAAAAGTCGTATTGAATTTTTTTAATTGTGTCAATTGTTCTAAAAGCGCCTGTTCATTTTCTGTTAAGACCGCTAAAATCCCACTACCTTCTTGACTTCTGCTTTTGTTTAAAGCTAACGTCGCTTCACTGACTGCCTTTGTTACAAGAGTCTCCAATTGACTAGTGTCACTTTTTTCTTGTTTTACTTCGACATAATCTGGCACAGTGACAATTTGTTCTAAAACATTCGCAACAGCAAGCTCTGTTTCACCATAGCGGGCTGCAGCTTCTCTTTTTAATTCGGTAACGAGCTTGTCTACTAGCGGCCAGTGGATTACCACTTCTTTATTGGTATCAGCCAATTCATTAATGGTCACAAATACTTCAATGCGTCCTCTTTGGACCGTTTTTTTGATAGTTTGGCGAATCTTATTTTCCAACTCGTTAATTTGTTTTGGATTGCGAATTTGTAAATCCAAAAAACGATGATTCACACTTTTTATCTCGACTTCCACTTGATAATCACTATTTTCAGCGCTTGCCTTACCAAAACCGGTCATACTCTTCATCTGCTCACCTACTCCATCTCTTTTAAGGCTTTTTGTAATGCCGCAAATTCTTCGTTACTCAATGTTGATGCCTTTGCCCATTTTTTCATGCTCTGGACCCCAATCTCTTAAGTCAAACTTAGGCGGACGACCATTCCAACTGACAATATTCAGTTCTTTGCGCCACCCTTTATCATTTTCTGATAAAACAGCTATTTCTTCTAAAATTTCATATGAAAATTCTTGTGCCATGCTTTTACCTCCAATTAGTTGCTTTTAATCAGCTATTTTTCTAAATAATGCAATTGTCTTTCACTTAAATAAATACGCTATTTTGGCTCACTTTGTTTCTGTTTGCCACAAAAATTTACTAAACTCAGCTGCGACAAGACTCACAGCAAAATTTTCCCATAAAATTTGTGGCACTGTAAAAGATAATTGACTAACTTGTAAAAAAGAAAAGAAAAGACGCGCATCAGACCACGCGAAAAGACGTTTTCGGTATAAGTTTAACCACTCTGCTACGGATAATGTAGCATTAAGCTCTTCTTTGTGTCCGTGACTAACTTCTTTTACTTGGGTAATAAACTCTTTTTTAGTAAAGATTTCTGTTGGTAAAATATCCGCCCAAACGCCACTTAATTCAACCAGCGCCAGCCCTGCAACTTCAAATGCCACTTCTTTGCCATAAGTATGGCGCAATTTGCGCCAAAAAGCCTGCGATTTAATTAATTGCCATAAAGGATGTTGCTGTTGTCGTAATTGCTGGCAAAATTTACGCCAATAAATATTAAAGTCTGCTGTTTCTTCTGGTATAAAAGTATACCAAAAACCTAGATAGCGGTTAAAATATTTCATTGTCTCCAAATATCCCAAGCGTAAATTGGTTTTCGAGCGCCCAGGATCAAAAACCAAAAAACTTCCCAATGTCCAAGGTGAGCTTAGAGGTAGCTGCACGACATTTTTTGGTAGACGATATTTTTTGGTCAAGCCGGGACCTTTGACATCGACTACAATACATTCAGTAGCGCCCTTTTTTACCGCCACATCAACAGGGACGTTGTTGCGATAACCACCATCAATATAAAGTTTCCCAGCAATTTCTGTCGCTTTCATTGCCGGATAAAAAGAAGCCGAGGCACTCAACCACGAAATGGCAGTTGCTAAATCTTCTTTTTGAAAATGATAGATTTCTTCACTAAAATCTGGTAGCCGCGTGCTGCACACGTATAATGACACTGGACTTTGCAACATTTTTTCACCATCAAATGTCTGCGTCATTATTTGTTGGAGTGGCTTAGTACTGGCCCCATTTTCTTTTAAAGCTGTCATCGTCAAAGAACGAATTTGACGTAACAATAAGCGCAAAGCGTGATTATCTGCCGCAGCAGCAGGAAATTGCAATACTTGATCAGTACTTAAATTTTCCCATAACTTACGTGCAGCCTTTTGATCATTTAATAAAATGAGGCCGCCATTTAGCGCACCGACAGAAGTGCCAGTGACGATTGAAAAGTTAATCTTCAATTCTTGCAAAGCTTGCCAAACGCCAATTTGATAAGCTCCCCTTGCACCACCGCCGCCCAATACAAGTGCGGTGTGATAGTGACACCTGCGACTAAAACTGTCTCCTGCCTTTTGAAAAGCATTGTTTAACAGCCAATCACAAAGTGCCGTTGTTTTATTTTGGGAGCTAATTTCAAAGCGCAAGCCGGAAAAGAAATGCTGGCGACAAAAATTATCCAGTAGTTGTAGCATTTGTTTTTGACGAATATTGAGATCGTAATATAAAAAATTTTCCAGTACAAAAAAATTATCTGCTGCTAGTTTCCCAGCTAGATAAAGCGTCGTCTCCTCTTCATTAATCTGCCAGACTTGTTGGCTAGTAATTGCCTTTAACATCACCTTTTGCGCTTTGGTGTTACTGTTAAAAAAGGGCAGCCACTGCTGACTATTTTGAAAAGTCAATTTTGTTCCGATAAAATGAGAAGGATAGATTTTTGTAATGCGCACTTTTTCACCTCGTATCAGTAACCTATACTTTTTTATCAGCTTAATTCCAGTATAACAAAACTTCCTCTGTCTTCTCCTTTTAAAACTAGTATCATATGCTAATTTTCATAAAAAACAGACCATAAGTATTCTAGCCTTTCGTTGGCTGAAATGACTTATGGTCTGATAGCATTAATACGTTTTTGATTGCAATAAAAAGGCATCCCGCATTTCTTTTGTCGCCTCATTTACTGGTGTTACTTCTTTTAACTCTCCTTGCACAATCGTCCGCGTGATCCCTTCAATTTCGCCACACGTAATCAAGGTCACCAATTTTTTTCCTTTGATGACATCTAAATATTGGACCTCTGTTGGTTGTACTCTGACAATAATTTTTGTTTCATAAGTGTAAATATTTTTTAAGTCGGTTAAATAAATCAAATCCCCTTTTTTGACCCGCTCTAATGGCGTAAAGAGCAGATCTGGTTCATAAGCGCGATGTGAAGCTAAAGCGTAATTACCTTCTCCCATTTTTTGATTGGGTTCTAAAGTGCCTGCTCCCCACAATAATGCTTCATTGGCCAAACCTTTAAAAATAGGTAGATTAATCCCCACTTTGGGAACCGCAACACCACCGATTGTCGGCAAATCCCGGTTGGTGAATTGCGCTTTAAAAACCGCTTGGCTGCTGGAGGGAACAACCGCATCAAAATCAAAAGAAGCCGGCTTTTTTTGATTCTTTTCAATTTCAGCTGCTGTTACTTCTGAAACAGCATACTTTTCACTATTTTTCTCAATTAAAAAATTTTTGATCTGATTGTTAAACGTTAAGCCGAGTCCGACGAGTAGTAATAATAACAACATTATGTTAATGAGCCAGTTTTTAAAACGCGACTTTTTTTTCATGTTATTTTCTCCTTGATTTCAAAAATTTTCTTATCCATTTTCCAGTGCAACTTTTGTCTTTTTATTTCATTATCAAAATTTTTTTAAAAAAAATCGTTTTCTATAGTCATTTTAGCATATTTTAGCATTGTTTTATACTTTCCCACACGTTTCAATAAACCTACCATAAAAAATAGCCGATTTGGCTTCTTTTATGCCGAAAATTATTACAATTGGTTTGAAATAATTGCAAAAATGTGTTCTTGTTGTAACATAATTTTAAAAGAAAAGATACAAGCATTTTCGCAGTGTTTATTGTAAAATAACTTAAAGTGGGATAAAGGAGGATTGGGAAAAATGCCGGAAATGGTCTATGTACATATTGATACAACAAGCAATGCGATTTTAGCCCGGGGAATTAGCCCGGCGGATTTTGTTCATGGCATTGTTCATTATCCAAGTAACTTACTGCTTTTAGACCCTTCCTCAAATTATGGCGAATTTGAAGCTCATACCGGTATGAAAATTATTCGAGGAAATGAAAAAGTCGATCGTTTTTTTGATGAAGTTCGCAAAGATCGAATTAACGAAGATTTAAAATGGATTGATTTTAGTGATGCTGCGATGTTAAAAGAACTGACCCCTTTAGAAATCTCAGAGTTATTGTATTTCGGTCATATGAAAACGCATTTACACTCGCCATTTTTTTATAAGTTACAAAATAATTTTGTCTTTTTTGATTTACAAGATGGCCTAACCCGAGTGTATTATCGTTACCTCGATGAGTTTTATCGCATTTTAGCAGATAAAATCACACAATCTGCTTTAGGTAAATTGAATGATCGTCGTAGCTTTTTTAGAAAAACCACACCTGTTGAAAAATTGGATTTAGCCCTTTTAAAAGAGATGAAGGCTCTTTTTCAAGAAGGAATTATTTTTTGTCTGAAAAATAGCGAAATAGTAAATAAAGAATTTCATCTGCCCATTTATTTAGTAGAAGAAAGTGGCTTACGCCAAAGCGTAACTTTGGGCTATGATAAACCAGAAATGCTCGTTGCCACGCTTATCTACAATAAAGCAGAGCGACGCTGGCATGTAGAATATGAAGATAACGATTTATTATTTATGCCAAATTAAAAGAGGTTGTGACAAAAGCGACCAGTTTCAAGAAATAAGACGGAATTTCCGAAAATTGTTTTTCAAATTTGGGGGAATTTCGTCTTATTTCCGAAGAAGCTGCTTCTGTCATACCGTTTATTCGGAAAAAGAGCTGTGACAAATTTTTGTCACAGCTCTTTTTCCAAAAATAAACGATTGTGCTAGAAATAGATTCTGGCACAACCGTTTTTTTCTATTCACAAGTAGACTATTGCCTGATTACTTAAACCAAACACACAACATCTGTTTAATTTTTACTATTTTGATTTTACAGGTGAGCTAAAATGGCTGCGTTTTGGGATAAATAATTGTGGTGCTACTTTAACTAAAATTCCTAATACCACCGCTACATAAATCGCGTTAGCTAAAGCTGAAGCACCGTTAAAGACAAAAGAGTAAAGGTAAGGATTCATTCCTTCTGGTGCATAAGCTCCCCAAACGAACACACCCGCCCAAAAGTGCCAAAACCAGCGAGCTAAAGCGGCAACAACGCCACCTAAAGCAATATAATAAACCGTCATATTGCTATGGGTATGAATAGCGTGTTGAATTTTTTTGGCAAATAATCCCCCAAAACCACCAAAAGCAAAAGCAAAAGGATATTCAAAAATAATTTGTGGCACTGAAACAAAATTTTTCATAGCAGTTCCCACTACGATACTTAATAAGCCCCAAACAAAACCTGCTGTTAATCCTGGAATAAAGCCCCGTCGATAGGAATATAAAACCAGTGGTACCATTCCCAAAGATAAATCAAATGCTGAGTTTGCCGTTTGAATCGGAATAAAAGATAGTGCCATTGCCGCAGCAGCTATCACTGTCCCTTCCACCCAAACTTGTAATTCCATTTTTTTTGCCATAAAAAAATCCTCCTTTAGAACCGTCACGAAAAAAGCAGACAGCAGGCAAAACGCCGCCGACTTTTATAACAGGACAAAGGAGAAGTATCACTTCAGACTTGTCACAATTCCTACGCTCGAATGATCGATACAGGTACGAAGGGTTTAGTAGTCTACAATCTCAGCCAAAACGGCTCCCCTTTGTGAACGAGTTCTATTTTATTTTTTTAACGGCCTTAGCATAACATATTTTTTATTATTTGTGGAACTTTTAAGATTGAATTTTTCCTTTTTAAGTGAGATTTCTGCTTAATTCACTAACTTTTTAGCGAGAATAATATTCCCCACTACTTGGAACAACGACAATTTCTTTTTCCTCTCCATTTACTGGTTTATCCACAGTAAAAACGAAGACTTTTTCATTATTCACAGTTTCTGTGCGCCCTGTTAATTCCGCTGCTAATAAATTGTAAGATTTTTCCACAGCCGCTTGAGCAGTTGCAAGGGTTGTGACGGGTACTGTGAATAACTTGGTACTCGCTAAACCATAAGGCGTCATCCGTTGTCCAAATTTACTGGCATCTTGTAACACAGCTGCCGTTTTTTTTGCATCATACTGTACCGTTGCGGATACAAAAGGTACTTGTGCCGCCTTTAGATCTACCTCCCATACACCTTTTTTAACTTGGCGCATCGTCAAAAAGGCCCGTTCATATGTCGTCCAGTTGCGCCCACTTAATTTCACCGTTTGTAAATCGAGCTGTTCAAACTTCCCATTCCCAATAATTCCAGTACCTTCTGCATCTGCTAATAATACATTATTTTGTGTTGGCGCAGTTGGATTGAGGGCGTCTTTTATTTGCAGTAAATTAAAGTTCATTTGAAAATCGACTTCTTTATTATCCGCTGTTTTCGCTTTACCAGAAAAAACTTTGTGACTTAAATTATCCGCTGAAAACTTAAGCGGATTTTCAGATGTCACCCTAGTAGTCTCTGTTTTAGCTTGCTCACTAGTCCCATTTTTTTCTTTTGCCTGCTCTTTTGCAATACTAGTAATGGTTTCTTTTGCTTCATCAACTTTTTGACAACCCGTCATACCGATTACTAAAAATAATAAACTAAGTAATTTTATGTATTTATTCATAACAATCCTTTATCCTTTTTAACTTCATTTTAACATAACTAGAAAAGTAAAATGAACATGATCAGCTCTCGAGCAATAAGACGAAATCGGAATAAATTGTTTCTTTAATTTCTTACGATTTTGGCTTATTGCCGTAGAGAGCTTGTTTATTTTGCTAGACACCTCGAAAAGCTAAATGAACGTGCTCAACTCTTTAGCATTAAGGCGGAATGATATTAAATTGTTTCTCAAATTTCTTATCATTTCGACTTAATGTCGCTAAGAGTTAGTTTATTTTGCTAGACACCTCGAAAAGCAAAATGAACGGGGGTAACTCTCAAGTGATAAGATGGAATTTTAATAAATTGCTCCCCAAATTTCTTCAAATTTCAGCTTATTACCGTAGAGAGTTCGTTTATTTTGCTAGACACCTCGAAAAGCATAATGAACGGGGATAGCTCTCAAGCAGTCTTTACAAGAGGTTGTGACAAAAGAGGCCAGCTTCTTTAGAAACAGAAGGTGTGACAAGACTTTTGTCACACCAGCTCTTTGGGCTACCTTTAAATATACATCCGCCTGATAAAAAAACTCCTACCTAGCTGGAGCAATTTGTAAAAGCTAACTTTTCAAATTACACCATTTCGGTAGGAGTTTTATTTTATTTTGTTGGTTGTTTTGTTTCAAACAATGGACTTACTGGTTTATTTTCATGAATGCGTTTGATGGCTTCTCCCATTAAAGGTCCAACAGAGATTTCATCAATTTTTGCAATGCGACGATCTGCCGGCAAGTTAATTGAATCAGTTACGACACAACGTTCAATCGCTGAATCTTGAATCCGTTGCATTGCTGGGCCAGATAAAACTGGATGTGTACAAGAAGCGTAAACACTTTTCGCACCGGCTTCTTTTAATGCATTTGCAGCTAACGTAATTGTACCCGCTGTATCAATCATGTCATCAATTAAAACGCAAATTTTACCTTCGACATGTCCAATAATGTTCATAACTTCAGCTACATTGGCTTTTGGACGGCGTTTGTCGATAATAGCGATTGGCGCTTTTAAAAATTCCGCTAATTTACGGGCACGAGTTACACCGCCGTGGTCAGGGGAAACGACAACAACATCGTCGCCTGAAATTCCTTTTTCTAAGAAATAATTGGCAATTAATGGTGCTCCCATCAAATGATCCACTGGAATATCAAAGAATCCTTGAATTTGAGCCGCATGTAAATCGAGGGTTAAGACGCGGTGTGCACCGGCTTTTTGAATCATATTTGCAACTAATTTTGCAGTAATTGGTTCTCTTGAGCGTGCCTTTCTATCTTGACGCGCATAACCATAATAAGGCATTACCACGTTAATGGTTTTCGCACTAGCACGTTTTAAAGCATCAATCATAATTAATAATTCCATCAAGTTATCATTAACAGGACTTGATGTGGACTGAATGACATAAACGTGTGCACCCCGAATACTTTCTTCAATGTTGACTTGAATTTCGCCATCACTAAATTGGTTTACTGAGCATTTTCCTAATTCGACACCAACCGCCTCCGCGATTTTTTCCGCCAAAGGACGATTTGAATTCAAGGCAAAAATCTTCAATCTTGGATCGAAATAATGATTTGACATGAGAACCTCCGCTTTCTTCTGCAATTAAAACTACTTTGTCTGGTCTTCCTAGTAAATAGTAGACATTTTTGCTTAATAAATCAAGTAGGAAAGTGTTTTCAAAGTGAATTCTATGAGAAAACGACTTAGGAAAATCCAATTTCTTAAGTTAAAAATAAGGCACGATAAAAAATAACCGAACTATACCACTTTTCAATTAAGGATACGGCTCGGTTATTTTCTTTGAAGTTTTCAACTAAAATTGAAATTTATTTATGATACGGAAGTTTTTTAGCATAACCTTCTTTGTTGACTTGACGCGCACGGGCAATTCCCATTGCATCTTTTGGTACATCTTGATTAATAGTAGAACCTGCTGCGATAAAAGCACCTTCACCGACGTTTACTGGTGCGACTAAATTAGAAGCCGATCCGATAAAGGCATTGTCGCCGACATTGGTGTGGTGTTTATTTTTACCATCATAATTGACAAACACTACGCCACACCCGACATTAATTTCTTTACCTAAAGTTGCATCCCCTACATACGTCAGGTGACCAACTTTAGTTCCTTCACCCACTTGGGCATTTTTGACTTCTACAAAATTACCGATGTGAGCAGTAGCTTTAATCTCAGCTTTTGGACGTAGATGAGCAAATGGACCAATATCAACATTATCGTGTACCAAACTTTCTTCAATGCAAGATGATTTTACAATAACGTGATCTCCAATCGTACTATCCACAATTTCAGAGCCTGAAGTAATGAAACATTCGCTGCCAATAACCGTTTTTCCTTTTAAATAGACGCCCGGTTCGATTACGGTTTCTGCGCCGATTTCAACGCCAGCATCAATATAAGTTGCTTCAGGATTAATAAAGCTTACTCCGTTAACCATATGTTGATGATTGATGCGATTACGCATAATTCGATTCGCCTCAGCTAAAGCCACGCGATCATTTACACCTAGAGATTCATCGAAATCTTCAGTTTGATAAGCGGCAACAATTTTGCCTTCTGATTTTAAAATTTCAATAATATCAGTTAAATAATATTCCCCTTGTGCATTATCTGTATTTAATTTTCCTAATGCGTCAAAAAGCAATTCATTATCAAAACAATATGTGCCGGTATTAATTTCTTTTACCCGTGCTTCTTCTAAAGAGGCATCTTTTTGTTCAACAATTTTTTCCACAATTCCCACATGGTCGCGGATAATGCGACCGTAGCCAGTTGGATTCGGAGCTTGTGCTGTTAAAATTGTAGCACTGGCGTTTTTACCTTGATGGTATTCAAATAAATTATTCAATGTTTCCGCTGTTAAAAGAGGTGTATCCCCACTAATAACGAGGGTCGTTCCCTTTTTGCCTTCTAAAAATTGGGCTGCTTGCATGACGGCATGGCCAGTACCAAGCTGTTCTGCTTGTAATGCATATTCGCTCCGATCACCTAATTGATCTTTTACCATCTCTGCGCCATGACCGACAATTGTAATGATTTCTTGTGGATGGGTTTCTTCCACCCGATTCATAATATGTTCTACCATCGGTTTTCCACAGACTGGGTGTAAAACTTTATATAGTTTTGATTTCATACGTGTGCCTTTACCGGCCGCTAAAATAATTCCGTAACGCGCTGTCATGTATTTCCCTCATTTCAAGTTTTTCACTTCCGTTTTAGTTTATCCCAATCACCAGCTCATTTCAAGTAAATCAAGGAAAACCCATGTAGACCAATTTCTACAACGCCTTATTTTTCCTGTCTTTAACAGCAGACTTATTTTTTATTAAAAGAAAAATTTTAAATTTTGCTCAAAATAGCTTTTTAACGCCTTTACTCTTTTCCCCATTTTCCACAAAAATTTTCGTAAAGAAAACTCCTGCAAAAAAAGTTATCCACTGTGGAAAAGCTACAAAAATGCCTTTAACCTTTAGTATTAAGACAGAATTAGCCAAAATTATTCTGCAAATTTCATCTAATTTCGACTTATTTAGACTCAGATAATCCCTGCTAGCTAAAAAAGCCCTGCTCGCCACAAGACGAGTAGGACTTAAAAATTTTAATAGTCAAATTGACGATAGTAGCGACGAAAACTTAAATCATGACCCGTGCGATGTTCATATTGAATAGCTAAACGTTCAGTTAAAATGGATTCTATAACTAACGAACTCATGTACTTACGGAATTGCGTAGAAATCCCTGTGAGAGGAAAATCTTTCGTATCAATAACTATTCCTCGATTCGTGTAATCATTCATAAATTTTTCTACTCGTTCATCCAATGGTCTCGTTTCATCTTCTCCCTTAACTAAGAAAACTGGTACCTCTTCGTCCACAATTTCTAATGTTCCATGGAAAAACTCAGCAGAGGTCACAGATTTAGTCCGCATCCATTGCATTTCTTCCAATACACACATAGAAAATAAATATACATCTCCCCAAGTTAAACCTCCGCCAACCCAGATTTGATAATCATCCTTATGATGCTCCTTTGCAATTTTTTGAGCAATAGGATCAAATTGTTTTTTCACATCAACCAACAACTCTGGCAAAAGTTCCATTTCATCAGCAAATTGTTTATATTCAGGAAAACTATTTGCTCTATTTAATAAACGAAAAATAAAATAATGCAAATTAATGTAACTATGTTCAACTTCAGGTGAATGATCATGAATAACATAATCTGATAATTCTGCTAATTGAGATTCCATAATGCCAACAAAAGAAACGATACGAATATTACGTTCTTTACAATATTCCATCGCTTTAACGGTTTCTTTAGTATCACCTGATTTAGATGCGGTAATAACTAATGAGCGATTTGTTAATAATTCGTTTCCAGTTAAAACTATTTCCCCAGCAACTTCTGAAAAAACTGGTATTTTTGAGATACGCTTAATAAGCTTTTCATATTGGAACATAATCGCCAATGATCCTCCAGATGAAATAAAAAATATATTATCATATCCATCGTCCGAAATTTCATCTGCAATTTTTTCAATTTCTTCCCGATGCCCTACAGTTTCTTTACCCAGTTTCACATATTTTTCTTCATCAAATTTCAACATTTCCTTGTTCCTCCTCAATTTATCTATACTAATTTACTGTTTAGTTTTTTATCAAAATCCGGAAATGGATCGATATCTAAGTCATAACCTAATGCGGTTGCTGTTTTGAAAGACCATATCTGAATAGGCACCACATAAAGCAGAGGTAATATAAATTCATTTTGACAACTACTATTTAAGCTAAAATCTTCTTCTACGATTAAATCTTCAGTTAATACTATATTAATAGTTTTACCTACATGACCGCTCATATAATTCTGCAGATGAAGAGCTCTTTCTCCATTTTCATCTATCAAAAAAAATAGTAAATAATCGTTGTGGGCTTCCAGATAAGGTCCATGCATATAAGCTTCTAATTCGTAACCAGTACTTGGTAATCTAACAGTTTCCGTAAACTTTGTTTCAAATTCTTTAGCTGTTCCGATATTTGAACCATATCCAACACAAATAAATCGTTTAAATTTAGTAAAAATTTCTCTATTATCTTCAAAATAAATTGTTGCACGATCAATCAAATTTGGAAGTTCATCAATAACTTCTGTCAACTCTTCATAGCGTTGTTGAAGTTCTTCACTTGCAAAAATACGTTTATAATTCGCAATGCATAGTGCTATAAGAAAAAGATTCAATACAGTTCCTGAAAATCCTTTAGTAACATACCCAACTTTTTCTACTCCCACATTCAAATCAATAACGTAGTTAGACTCTGCTACTAATGGCGAGTTCAAATTACTTGTTAATGTGATAATTGGTAATTGATAAGTCTGTAAATTTTCTAGAACATTTATTATAGATGTGCTTTTACCACTTTGTGAAATAGCCAATATTAAATCCGTTTCTTTATCAAGTCGTCCATAATGTTGAAAATTATAAGGTTCTTCAATTATTACATTAATTTGAGCAAATTTTTCTAAATAATATTTTGCTGATAAAGCTGCATTTAATGAAGATCCTGTCGCTAAAATTAAAATTCTATTGATTCTTTTAGGTAGATGTTGTTGTAGCCTTCTGAAATCAAATTCATCTTTAATTTTTTTCAAAACTTCTGGTTCTTCACGAACATAAGTCAGCATAGTTTCTTTCACATCAATTACCTCCCTAGAAAAGACCTACCAAAGCTCCAAATATAGAAACAGCAGTGATTCCTAATAAAATTGGTACAGGTTTTGCACCTTTTTTTAGTAGATAGTAAACAATTCCAAAAGCAGCTAAAGGTAATAATCCAGGTGCAATTTCACTTAAAATTTCATTTACAGACATTGCTCCATCACCCGTTCCTAACTTTAAAGGAATTTCAAGTTCTATCATAGATTGGGTCATAGCTCCAATCACCATCAGCCCCACAATCGTAGCACCATAAGTCAAAGTATCCATAGCACCACTTTTTTCTAATTTAGTCAGTAAGTCTGTTCCAACTTTATATCCCCAGCTATTTGCTAAATATCGTAAAACCATATGAGGAACATTAAAAATCAAAAGAAATAAAATTGGGCCTAATACATTACCTTTTAGAGCTAGCGAAGTTCCAATTCCTGTAGCAATCAATCTTAATGTTCCCCAGAAAAAAGAATCTCCTACACCAGCTAAAGGCCCCATTAAAGAAGCTTTAATTCCATTTATTGATGCTGTATCAAAAGCCTCATTTTTAGAATTTTCTTCTTCCATAGCAGCGGTAATTCCTAATATTAAAGTGGAGATATGTGGAGTTGTATTGAAAAATTCCATATGTCGCTGCAATGCTTTACTCAAATCTTTGCCTGTATATATTTTTTTTAGTATTGGGATAATAGAATAGCAAAACCCCATATGGGCCTGTCTCTCATAATTCCATGAGTATTCCATTGTCAAAGACCGCCAAAAAACTTTATTAAGATCTTTTTTTGTAATAGTTCCACCTAATTCATCTTTAAAAATCGTCATCTTCGTCAACGCCTCCTTCTACTGCTGGAATTACTTTGTTTTGTTTTAATGCAATCAAAATAATTGCAAGTATGAAACCAAAAATCGCTATTCCTGTTACGGGAATATCTAAATAGCCAATTAAAAAGAAGCCTAAAAAGAAGAAGTGAGCAACTTTCTTATTTAAAAGTAATTCAGCCAACATTGCAAAACCTAAGGCGGGAATTATTCCCGCTGCAACTTCCAAACCATGTTGCACAAAATCCGGAATTATCTCTAAAAACCTTGTTACTGTCTGATTTCCTACTAAAAATCCTGTAGTTACGACTATTGCCTTTAATAAAGAGAGACCAATACCCGCTCCAAAATGAGCAATCTCTAACTTCTTAATATCAGCTTCTTCCGCAGCTTTATCTGCACGATTGACAAATAGAGGAAGTATAAATATTAAGTAGACATTTTCTAAAAGCAATGTCAAAGTTGCTATTGGCATACCAAGAAGTAATGCAGTTTCAGTTCCTGCACCCGCTTGAATAGCTAGACCTGCACCCAATATCCCGGCTGATACCGGATCAGGTGGTATGCTGGCGCCCACAGAGAACATTCCCATGAAAGCTAGTTCCAAAGAAGCTCCCATTGCCACACCAGTTTTCAAGTCACCCAATACTAATCCAGCTAAGGAAGCCGTAACAATAGGTCGAGATAATAAACTTGTTCCTAAAGCAAATTCGGATTGAGCAATAAAGGCAATAACTCCTAGCAATATTGCTGTAGTAACATTATTCATTTTGTTTCTCCTCTCTATATAACTTCAGTTACATTAATTGCCTTATCAGAAGGAACCATTTGAATAAATACTTGTTTTTTATTATTGGCCATTTCCTTTAATAGAGCCTTCTCATTGTTGTTTACATTTACTGCTTTTGATATATTTTCTTTATCTTTACCAGCCTTAGTTCCCCCTAAATTAATTTTTTTAATCTCAGGATAAGCTTCGGCTAATTTGTAGGCATCGCCAATTGATTCAACTACAATGAATAGCTTGTATTTATCGGTTACACCGCTTTGTAAAGCGGCAATAGAATCAGCAATATTTTTAATTACCAATTTCACGCCTTGTGGCTTAGCTAATTTAATCGTTGTTTTACGAACCTCATTATTTGGCACATCATCATTAGCAATTAAAATACAATCTGCTCCTAAACTTTGGGTCCAAGAAAAAGCAACTTGGCCGTGTAATAAGCGGTGGTCAACGCGAGTTAAAATAATCATCTTTCTTCTCTCCTCTTTAAAAATCTTCTTCTACTACTGTTGTTTGATACGTTAAGTTACAAAACTGAATAGCTTCTTTTGAGCTGTCTAAAACACTCGTAATCGTTGTTTTTAATTCCGGTACAACGGTAAACTGCGTTGCAAATTCAATTAGAAATGGTAAATTCATCCCGGCTACTAAGTAAAAATGCTCGCGATTAATGTAGCGTAAGAATTCGTTATTCACGCTACCACCAAACAAGTCTGTCACGACGACGACTTCTGCACCTTCATTTTGCTGCATTAGTTCATCGACAGCTTTTGTCAAATCGAAGTCTTCTGTTATGTAACAATCTAAAGTCGTTATATTGTCATTTTTGCCACAGATTAATTCCAACGAGCTTAAAATACCCGAAGCAAATTTTCCGTGGGAAGCTAAAATCATTTTTCTTTCCATTTCCTTCACCTCATTTCCTACACCAAAATAAAAGCAAGTTGCGTGCCAACTTTAGTGGCAGCAACTTGCTTTTATTAAAAATCTTCATCAATTGGCGTATTGTCAACCTTTTGATAAACAATGTCATAAATGTAAGCAATTTCTGAATCAGGGATTTTGACACTGTAATCGTTTTCTATGACACTAAATGCATTCTTAATGGCAACCAAGGCTGGTTTTTGACACTGGTATAATGTTTCATAACCAGCATAGGTATCAATCGGAATATTGCGAATAAGGCGCTCAATTAAACAACTGACATGAACATACAGCGCTAATTTTTTGGCGTTACTAATAACGACCCCACTATTGGCTTCTAGTTCCCGCATAAAAATTTCGATTTCTCCCATTACTTTTTCGGTATCTAAAATCGTCACAGAATCAATGACTTTTTCTAAAGAGAAATTACGAATGACGTTTGTATTAAACGTTGCATTTTCTAGCGGGGTTAAACAAGTACTTAACCATTCGGATAATAGCTGATTTTCATCACCAGAAATTAATTCTTCTAAAGATAGATAAGGAATGTCTGCAATCTCTGGGTCAGAAGTTCCGATAATACCTAAAACATCATACATCGAAAAAATCGTCTCATTTTTCTTTTGTTCTTTTAACACATCGTACTCATAAGGAAAAATTTTCAGTTCTACAGAAGCCGGCAGACTTTTTTCTAACAATTGACTAATATGGGTCGCCGTGCCAATTCCAGTTAAACAAGTAGTAATTAAGGCTTTCATTTTATTTTCTGCTGGATAGATGATTTCCCAATCCAGTGGTGTCTGTTGGGCCGCAGTTTCAATCATTTCTGCTAATGGCGCGGCCTTTTGTAAGTTTTCCCCGACGGCAATTGCTAAAGGCGTTGTGACATTATTCATAATGACAACAGGGGCGGTAATTTGTTTAGGGAAAAATTGATAAATTTCTTTTAATGAACCCATATCCACTAAAATGACTAAACCATTGGAAACATCATGATTCTCACTGTAATCCAAAATTTCTTCGGCAATTTGTTGGGGAGTGACATCTAGTGGCATATCAAAAGAAGCAAAGATATCTTTTGCTAAAAATCGATTGGCAACATTGGCAATACTACTGGCCGTGGCATAACCATGGGCCACAATAATACCTCTAGGGATACCCAATTCTTTTTGCCAATCTGCCCGATTTAAATAAATTGTCAGCAAAATACAGTCCATCTCTGAAATCTCCAAATCCAATTTTGGTTGGCACAATTCCAAAAGCCGTTTGACGTATTGGTAGCTGGCTGCGTATTTGGTTGCCACTTGTTGTTCTAACTCTTTAATTAACCCTAAAATTGCCACATCTTCTGGGTACCACTTGCCTGCTCCTCGTTGGAATAAATAGTAACTAATCGCGTAAACCGCATTGCCGTTAAATTTGATTTGATAGGCACTTTCCATTTGTTTAAAAGTATCTCTAATATATTGGGTTAAATAAATCAGCATCTCTTGTTTTTGCTGGCGATCAGTTTCAAAAAGTAAAAAATCAAATAGTGTTTCAACTTCTTGTTTTAATTGCTCTTCACAAGCTGTCAGTTGCTGCTGTTTAGAAAACTCGGTGATAATCCGGTCAAAAGTTGCAATCACCCGTTGTTGTTGGGGATGATTTTTTTCTAAAAGTTGGGTAATCGTAGTATTTTCCGTGATTACCGTATCTTTTTGAATAACAGTTTGTAGATTTTCTGTTGCCGGTAATAGTAATTTTTCCGGTAATTGATAAATTGTCACTTTAATTTCTGGTGCTTGCTTTTGTTCGGCAAAAGCTTTTGCTACGGTGACCTTGACCGTATTTTTCAACTCCCCAATATTGCCTTTAAAGCTACTACTGGTAAGCAAAGTTAAGACTTGACCACTGACTTTTAGTGGTCGTTTGATTTTTCTTACTTCACTTAATAAAAATGAATAAACCAATTCCAAACGCTCATTGCGACTGCGGGCATTAATTGGTGGCAGTGTCACTTGAATGGGAATGCGGCGCATAAAAGTCGTTAAAAAACTACTTTCCAAATCTTCTGTCGTAGCAAAAAACAAGCGCGTTTTCACTTTAACCGGCTGATTTGTAGCCCCCATGGGATAAATGATACCTTGATCCAGATAAGTAAAGAGCTTTTCTTGTCCTTCTGCATTCAAGCGATGTACTTCATCTAAAAATAAAATCCCTTCATCTGCTGCTTCAAAAGCACCAATTTTATCACTGTCCGCACCAGTGTAAGCTCCTTTTACATGCCCAAATAAATTACTCGTTAAAAGTTCTGGATTATTAGCATATTGAGCGCAATTTAGCGTAATTAGCGGCGCATCTTCTTTAATTAATTCATTTTCTAAACAATATTTATGAATTAGACGAACTAAAAAACTTTTACCCGTGCCGCTTTCACCGGTAATTAAAGTCGGTAAACCATTGTCAGGGTAATAAAGTGCGGTTTTGATCTGTTCAACAGCCCGACTTAAACTTTTATCATGACCGATTAAAAGCGAAAATAAATCTTTTTGTTGTTCAAATAGCGGTTGCTCTTTTAAAATTTCTTCACTACTTTGGTAAAAATTATTCCGCAACAAGAAAAATTCTTTTTCAAAAGCTTCTTTATGAAAATAATAAACCGGTCGCGAATTAATTTTCACTAAAATTCCCGCTTCATTTAATTGATTTAAATAGTGGCTAATCGTATTACGTTTTACCGCAAAAATTTCGGCTAGTTTTTGGGCAGTAAAAACTTCACTTAAATGGTGAAGATCAATAAAAGCCGTCTGATTTTCTAAATATGTTACCAATTCTTCTTTCATCATTATCCCCACTTATTTTCTTTACTGTTGTTTTAAACGTTTTCAGTTTTAGCCACAATGTACCACAAAAAAAGACAGTAACTTAACTAGTTTCCGCCTTTTTTTAGTGAATATTAATAAAACGATATATAATGTTATGTAACTTCGCTATTCATTAAAAAATTGCAATAGTACGTCATACACATCTTCTTTTTGGTACTCGTTTAATACTTCATGTTTCATCCCTGGCATCTCGACACTCTTAACATTGTGATAACCAATTTTATTTAGCGTAGCGATGGTATCGGCTAACCCTTTTTTACCACCTGTAATTTTTACATCTTCTGCACCCACCACACTTAGAATCGGCAATTGCGGATTTTGACATTGAAAAGCAGGGTAGTTTTTTAGCTGATAGTCCCCTTCCCAAATCGTCAGTAGGCTACGTACCGGATAAATCGGCACCATTTTTTCATCTTGCTGGCACTGTAAATTATTCACCGGATTATTACTTAGCCAATCATGCTCTACCCCCATATTGCCAGAAAGCCAGTTTAATAATTTATTTTGTTTATCTTCTTCATTAAAACGTAAAAATAGCTTACCCGCTACAATCCCTAAAGGAACAACAGGAACGTAATTTGCGGTCCCCGTTAATGCCACTTTAGCAATACGTGCATCATTTTTTTGTAAATAATTACGCGCAATGATCGAACCAAAAGAATGACCAAACAAATAAAGCGGTAAGTTAGGATATTTAGTTTGAATAAAGTCACTAATAATTTCTTGATCTTTAATTAACACAGGAAAACTTGCCATAATACCAAAAGGATCCGCCTTAGAAGTCGATTCACCGTGACCGCGATTGTCGGATAAAATCACGACAAAATGATGCGCTGCCAAAAATTTAGCAAAAGGCAAATAACGTTCCTTATACTCCAACGCACCATGAATAATTTGAATAATCGCTTTTGGCTGTGCGGCTGTCAAAACAACTAAATCCAGCTTCGTTCCGTTATCGGTATTAATTTTATAGTACTCCATCTAAAAGCCAACTTTCTGTAGGTTAGTTATTTAAACTATACAAATAAAGTCTACTTTTGCCAAGCTGACAATAAGAAAAGCAAAATGAACTCGCCCAGCTCTCAAGTAATAAGACGAAATCGGAATAAATTGTCTCTTTAATTTCTTACGATTTTGGCTTATTACCGTAGAGAGTTAGTTCATTTTGCTAGACACCTAGAAAAGCAAAATGAACGTGCTCAACTCTTTAGCATTAAGGCGGAATGATATGAAATTGTTCCTCAAATTTCTTATCATTTCGACTTAATGTCGCTAAGAGTTCGTTCATGAAGCTAGATCAGTAGAAAAGCAAAACAAACGTGGGTAACTCTCAAGTAATAAGACGAAATCTTGATAAATTGCTTTTTAAATTTCTCAAGATTTTAGCTTATTAGCGTAGCGCGCTAATTCTTAAAGTTTAAGAACAACGGACAATTAATACGTGCTATAAAAAATAAAAAGAGGTTATGACAAGTATTTTGTCACAACCCCTTAGCTTAGGCAGTAAAATAATTCCCTGGTACAACTGAAATCGTTTTGGTTTTCGTATCAACATCTTCGACATAAAGTAAAGATGTGTAGTCTTTAATCGCTTTAATGCCTTTAAATTTCGTTTCTGCAAATACAGTGACGCCGACGAGTTCACATTCAAATTCTTCAATCAAACTCTTCATTCCGTTCACCGTTCCGCCGCCTTTCATGAAATCATCCACCACTAACACACGAGAGCCCCGTTTTAAGCTCCGTTTTGATAATTCCATTTTTTCAATTCGTTCTGACGAGCCGGAAACATAATTCACGCTGACTGTTGAGCCTTCTGTAATTTTAGAATCCCGCCGCACAATGACAAATGGCACGTTTAAATAAGAAGAAACAGCCTGGGCAATCGGTACTCCTTTAGTTGCTACTGTCATTACAGCATCAATTTTTTGACCCAAATATTTCGAAGCAATAATGCGTCCTACTTGGCGCAATAATTCTGGTTCGCCCAGTAAATCAGATAAATATACATAGCCTCCTGGCAATAAACGATCTTGTTCAGACAAGCGTTCTGCCAAATCGGTAATATATTTTTTAGCATCTTCATAAGGAATTTCTGGGACAAATAAAACACCGCCAGCAGCGCCTGGAATAGTATCTAAAATTCCAGTTCCCCGCTCTTTAAATGTTTTTTTAACGATAGCTAGATCTTCACTAATAGAAGATTTAGCTGATTCGTAACGTTTCGCAAAAAAAGTTAAAGGAATCAACTCGTGGGGATGTTCCAATAAATAATGCGTCATATCGATTAATCGTTCACTACGACGTACTTTCACACTGTTCACTCTCCTGATAAATTTCTCGCCTTATTATAAGGGCTTATTCTAAAAAAAGCGAGCATTAACTGAAAAAAAGACAAAATAGTTCGTGAAACGTGAACGCTTTCTTGTCAAAATTCTAAAATAGTGCGGTTAATTTCCAACAATTCAAAATAATTTTAGCTAATGAAGGAAACAAGTTTTTTTAAGCAAAAAAAATCAGAAAATCATAACGACTTTCTGATTTTTCTTATAAAATCAAATCAATTTACTAGTGTGAAACTTTTTTATTTTTGGAACGTTGCAGCGCTACAACAACTCGCTTTACTATGTTTACCACTAAAAATAGACCGATAAAAACTAATGTAATCGTAGCTCCTGGTGGGGTATCTAAATAAAAAGAACTCGTTAAACCACTTAGCATACCAAATAACCCTACAAAAGTTGCAATCCAGATTACCACGTCAAAACTTTTGCCTAAACGCATGGAAATCGCCGCTGGTAAAACCATAATTGCCGAAATCAGTAATGCTCCTGCAATTGGAATCATCACTGCAATGGCAACCCCAGTTAAAACATTAAAAGCCATCGACATTAAATGAACCGGCAAACCATCCACATGAGCCGTATCCTCATCAAAAGTTAACACGTACATCGGACGTTTGAATAAAGCAAACAACACTCTGACGATTACAAATAAAACGCCTAAGAAAATCACTTGGCCTGAAGTAATCGTGACAATAGAGCCAAAGAGATACGACTGAATACTAGTAGCGGAGTTGCCACCAGATAAATTCATTAAAACTAAAGCTAACGCGAGGCCTCCAGCCATTAAAATGGCAATGGAGATTTCTGAATACGTGCGATACATCGACCGTAAATATTCTAATAAAATCGCCGCTACGACTACGACTAACATCGTCGTTAGATTGGGATTTAAATTTAGGAAAAAACCTAACGCCACACCAGCTAATGAAACATGAGAAAGTGTATCTGCCATTAAAGACTGCCGGCGAATCACTAGAAAAACGCCCAGCATGGGAGCAATACCGGCAATAAAAATTGCTGCTAAAATCGCCCTTTGCATAAATTCATAATTTAGTAAGCTCAAAATAAAATCTCCTTTTTACAGCTACGCCAACTATTTTTAAACATATTTTTGCCACTAAAAGCTACCTTACTAGCGATCAATATGGAAACAACGCCACGGCGAATCTTCTTTGCGCACTAAACGAATTTGACGATCCGCATATTGTTTAATATCTTCGTGATCATGGGTAATCATTAAAATCGCCTTGTCATGTTGATGGGCACTATGACGTAGCAAACGATAAAATTCATTGCGCGACTGTTCGTCCATACCAGTTGTCGGTTCATCTAAAATAAATAAATCCGGATCTGTCGCAAAAATACGAGCCAAGCTGATCCGCTGTTTTTGTCCACCCGACAGCTCCCCGATTTTTTTATGTCGCATTTCCCACATACCAACAGCCTCTAGAGCTTTTTGCACATGCTCATGATCTTTTTTGGTCAGACGCTTAAACCAACGCCCCCGCGGATAACGCCCCGAACGCACCAATTCTTCCACTGTACTAGGAAAACCGGCATTAAAAGAAGCAACTTGCTGTGGAATGTAACCAATGCTAATTTTTTCTCCCTTAGCATTTTCTTTTGCCAGCATAACTTCTCCTTTACTCGGTTTCAAAAGTCCTAAAGTGGCTTTAATTAAAGTAGATTTGGCTGCTCCGTTTTCACCAGTTAAAATGACAAACTCGCCATCGTTGACTTGGTAGGAAATATCTTCTAAAACCGGTTCATCATCATAATAAAAAGTTAAATCTTTAACATCAATATAGCGCAAAGCCTGCGCCTCCTCTTTTTGAAGTTCGCTTTTAAAAGTTTACCATACTCCTAGTGAATACTTTCTTTTAAAGCTTTCAAATTTTGTTGCATCACGGAAATGTAAGTTTCTCCGTCATCCATTTGCTTTTGCGTTAAACTTTCCAACGGATTTAAAACAGACATCTTCACGCCTGTTTCTTTGGCTAAGGTTTCAGCTACTTTTGAATTTGCATTTTCTTCAAAGTAGATAACTTTTGTTCCGTGTTCTTCTACAAAATGTTTTAATTCTGCTAGTCGGCTCGCAGACGGTTCTTGATCTGGGGAAATGCCTGAAATTGATTCTTGTGTCAACCCGTACTGGTGCGCCAAATAACCAAAAGCTGCATGTTGAACTACAAATGTTTTATTTTTTGCCGTTGAAAAAGCAGCTTGATATTCTTGATCTAAAGCTGTTAGTTTTTTTATATATGCCGCCGCATTTTTTTCAAATTGCGCTTTTTTAGCAGGGTACTTTTCACTCAGTTCTGCTTTTATTTCGTTGACCTCTTTAATCGCCATCACAGGATCTGTCCAAACGTGAGGATCTTTGTCATGGCTGTGATCGTGATCTTCATGGTCTTCATCTTCTTCATCATGGCCATCTGAAGTTGCTGTGAGTAAATCAATCCCATCTGAGGCTTCAATTAGCGTAGTTTTTTTCTCATCAATATTTTCTTCAATTTGATCTACCCATGTTTCCATCTCTTCACTATTGTAGACAAAAACATCCGCATCAGAAATTTTGGCAATATCTTTGGCACTTGGTTCATAATCATGGGGTTCAGTCCCCGCTGAAATAAGCAAGCTAACATTTCCTTCGTCGCCGATAACTTCTTTGGTAAATTCATACATCGGATAAAAAGTCGCGATAGCCTCAATTTTTCCATTCTCTGTTTTTGCTTGATTATCTGAATTGCCATTGGCACAAGCACTTAAAAAAGCCACACTTAGTAACATACCTAGGCCGATTAAATATTTCTTCATGATAGTCCTCCTCAATTAAATCGTAAAATTACGATTTGTCACGAGAATTAATTTAACAGACAAAAAATAACTCGTCAAGATAAAACGTATATGTTACGATTTAAAGTCATAATCCTGGTCTAAACCGTAACAAAGGAGTTTTTGTTCATATGAACACTGAAAAATATTTAGCTTTTTAATGATTAAATAATTTTTATTCCTATTTATATAGAAAAGAAAAGATAAAAAAACTGTCTACTTTAATTGGTAAACAGTTCGTTAAAAATTTTTCTTATTTATTCCGTTAGCTAATCAATTCAGACCTCTAGTCTTATCCATAAAATGCATTAAGCAATGGGTTCAATTGGCAAGTTCATACCTTTCCAACCTTCTAGTGCCCCAGCCAACTCATAAGCTTCAAAACCATTTGAAAGTAAAGTTAATAAAGCGGTCTTACCCAGAATTGTCCCACCTGTCCAATCGTAAACAACATATGTTTTAGTTTTATCTAACTCTTCAAGATGTTGTGCCAAATCTTTGGCAGGTAATGGGATTGCACCTTTAATTTGGTCTTTTTTCACTGCTGCAGGTGCATTTCTCACATCCAAAACTACATAAGGTGAATCTTCTTGGCCTAGCGTATCTAAAATGGCAAAGTGATTAATATATAGGCTTAAGTAAGTTTCTAATAATTGAATTTTTTCATTCGTATTGGTGGTCATAATAAAGACTCCATTTCTTGGTTTAGTTTTTTGGTTCCTTTTTCTATTTTAGTTAATAAATAAAAGAGCTGATCTAGTTCAGTAGCAGAAAAATCAGAGAAAATCAGCGCAACTGACTTAAAATTGGCTGGTAGAAAATTTGTCACAACTTTTTCACCTTGGGGCAGCAATTGAATATTTACCATGCGCTTGTCTTTTTTATCAATTTTCTTTTTCACCCAACCATCTTGTTCCATCTTATTCAACAGTTTTGTAACCGTCGCGCGGGCTGCACCTAATTTTTCGGCAATTTCAGAAGGAGCTAATTGTTGTTTATGCGCCTGTTTTAAAAACATTAAAATAATGAATTTAGATTCTGATAATCCATAATGCGATAAAACTTGATCATATCCTCGCTGCATTTCACGATAGGTCCATTGCAAATGAATAAAGGATTCTGCTACTTCTGGAGTGGTTAAATTGGGATATGATTGGAGCGTCTGTTCAAAACGTTTAGCATCCGGACGATCATGAAAGGTAAATTGCGTCATTTTTTCACTTCTTTCAAATTTAATTAGCCAGCTAACTAAATTGCAGTTTATACTTGTTTTACTTTTTTGACAAGTAAAAAAGCTCATAAAAAAGAAGGTGTAACAGAAGCGACCAGCTTCAAGAAATAAGACGGAATTCCCGAAGTAACTGCTTTGAAGGGCGCCCCAAAAGTTAGACCAGAAAATCTAACTTAGGAGGCGCACTTAACTTCTGTTACCCGTTGAATCGGAAATAGGAGGTGTAACAAGACTTTTGTCACACCTCCTACTCATTAATTAACCCGCCAATAGCTACTGCCGTCTTTTGTGCGCGCCATAAAACCATATTCAATTAAGTAGCGCCTTACTGTCACAAAATCCGCAACATATTGTTGTAAAATTTCATTTAAAGCTGTTTCATGATAGTTTTTATTAAACTCAAAATGACTGACAATATCTGCCAGTAAAATAAGTTTACGCTTTTCTTTAGCAGGAAGTGTTTTAATATATCCTTTTTCATCGCGATAGGTTGCCAAAACCTTCTGTTGCTCTTCTGGGGTAATATTGTAACGATCATCTAGCATTTTAGCATTGCGATGAGGTAAGAGCATATCTGGTTGCGCCAATAGTGTCATAATGCTAAGAAAAACTTGTGCTTGTCGCTGTTTTTCTTTTAACTTAAAACGATGATTTCTAACAGTAGAAGTTGTTACCCCAAGACGCTGGGCAATAAATTTATCTTCAATATTTTGCGCAAATAGCGTCAATATCTCCTGCTGCGTTTCACTTAAACCCGTTTCTTCTTTGGACAATTGCAACAAAGCGGCTAAGGGACCTTGATGCTTTTCAGCAACGTGTACTTGCATAAATTTTTCTGCTTGTAAAAATTTTTCTTCATAAGGATAAACACAACCACTTTCTGCAACCGTCTCGCAATAAAGGCAATGATATTTTTCCCCTTGTTGATAAAAACCCCGACTATAGTCTGCTACACTTAAATTATCCACAAACACCCCTCCTTAAAATATTATTAATCTATATATAAACTAACATATTTTATTTTCGTTTGCAAATAAACAAACGTTTTTCGAATTAAAGCTAATACTGGTAGACAGTTTTCTTTAATCAAACAAAAAGCGGAAAACTTTTCTTGCAGCTAGTTTTTAACCAACTGTCAAAAAGTTTTCCGCCTATTTTATTTACCAACCACCAGAAGCACCGCCACCGCCGGAAGAACCGCCGCCAAAAGAGCCCCAGGAACCGCCACCGCTGCCACCAGAAGAATTATGATTGGAAGCATTATAACTAGAAGCCAGATAACTATGCGTCAATACTTGGCCATAATTGCCATACAATGTGTCTCCGATTAAAACGCGACCTAAACCTAATTTTTTGGCATTCGGCTGTTTCAATAAACGTCCTTGAATGACTGCTCGTTTCACGCTGCTGGCCGTTGCCGCTACGAACAGACCACTTAACATTACACAATACAATTCTGTCTGTTTTAATGTTTGTTGCGCACTTTTTTCATCAGTAAACATTTGCGGTAATTGTTGGCTAGTTGTTTGGTAGTCTTGATAAATTCCTTTTAAATAACGAATTCCTCGACTTAAACTAATCAGCAATACCACCGCCACTAAAATCATCACCACAAAGAAAATACGTAAGCCCCAATAAAATAAATTCAAATTATTTTTTTGTGACTCTACTTGTGCAATTTGCGAATCAACTAAAGCCGTTTTCGTATTCATCAAATCAAATACTTTTCCGACAACTTGACTGATTCCTTTGCTATAGTTTTTATCTTTAAATAAATCGACTACATCATCATTATTAATGATGTCATCTGCGGTCGCATCAGGAATCAACCCTTCTAAACCGTAGCCGACTTCTAGTCGAAACTTACGATCATCTAGTGCAACCAAATATAAAACACCATTATTTTGCGTTTTATCGCCAATTCCTAATTGATTAAAAATTTTATTGGCATAAGATTCAATATCTTCTCCACCCGGCAACGCTTTAACTGTCACAACCTCTAGCTGGGCACCTTCTGTACTAGCAGCAAGTTGTTTATTCAAATTGTAAATTTTCTTTTTAGTCGCCGCATCGATAATTTTGGCATTATCAGAGACAAAAATGTTATTTTTGTTAATTGTAATTGTCGCATTTGTCTCTTTGATGTTTACTTGATAATTGTTTGCTTGACTCGGGTAATCGTCAAGTTTAGCCATATTTTCCTTTAAAACCGTATCAAAAGATTTTTGTGGAGGTTGAATTTTACCCGCTAAAATATCTTCTCTTTGGGTATTTAACGTTTGTAATTGTGCGTTATACTCCGCTTTTTTGGCCGTAAAATTGTGATTATCTACAATCGATCCCACTAATCCGACACCAAAAAGTAAAATGATCATGAAAAAGATGAATCGCATAATGCGATTACGTTTTTTTACACCTTGGTAAAATTCTCGAATTCTTTGATCGGTCTTAACCGTTGAACTGGTCGGGCTTTTTGTATTCATCTGCCCCACCACCTTTACTCAAAACTAACATCTGGCACTTTTTCCGCACCAGCGTCAGCTTTAAAGTTTGCTTTCTTTTCAAAGCCTAACATTTTGGCTACGATATTTTTAGGAAAACGAACCAAGTTTTGATTGTAGCTTTGAACTTCCGTAATATAATTTCTCCGCTCCACTGAAATACGATTTTCAGTACCTTCCAATTGTGTCATTAACGTTTTAACATTTTCATTGGAAGCTAACTGTGGATAGCTTTCTTTAATCACACTAACCATAGTTCCGACACTTTGATCAATTTTATCGTTAGCTGCCACTTTTTCTGACGGCGTGGAGGCTTGATTGTATTCTTTTCGCGCTTCCGTAATTGCTGAAAAGATTTCCGTTTCATGTTGCATACTACCCTTAACGCTATTTACCAAATTCGGGATTAAATCTGCCCGACGTTGCATGACGTTTTCCACTTGCGACCACTTTGCATCAACACTATTTTCTGCTGTTGCCAAACTATTGTAAGTTGCAATGAAGTAACCTACAATTCCGACCACAATAATACCAATGATCCCAATCACTGTTAGCGTACTTTTCTTCATTTCATTTCCTCTTTTCTACCACCCAATAGTGCGGTTCCCCTCCGCTAGTGGCTTTAGCTTATTGTACCACTAAGGCTTAGTGCTGCCTCGTACTTAGGACTGATTTTTCTTTGTTGCGCACAAGTTTTAGAAAAAGAAAAAAGTTTCAGTGAGATACTCTCACTGAAACTTTCACTCTGTTATTATCGTAATGTTCGTACCAAGTAAACCTCGTCACAAAAACCCTTTAACGCATTATAAATTCGTTGGGCGCGGGAATGTTTTTGACATAATGCAAAGCAAGTTGGACCACTGCCACTCATTAAAGCAACATCTGCACCATATTTCATCATGCGATCTTTGATTTGTTGAATGACTGGATGGCGCTCAATTGTAATATCTTCCAAACTATTGCCCATATTGGCAATCATCTGTTGGTAATCGCCTGCAGCAATTGCAGTACGCAAGGCAGCGATATTCGGATGATGGATCTTCGTAACATCCACTTTTGGAAAAACTGTGCGGGTTGAAACGCTAATGCGCGGTTTTACCAACACTACCCAACATGGTGGCATGGGTTTAATCGGAGCCACAATCTCACCTTTGCCTCCAACAAAAGAGGTGGTGCCATAAAGACAATAAGGAACATCCGTGCCAATTTTAACCCCAATTTCAACTAACGTATCATTACTTAATCCAAGATTCCAAAGTCGGTTCATTCCTCTAAGGGCCGCTGCTGTATCACTACTGCCACCACCTAGACCTGCTGCAACCGGTATTTGTTTTTGTATCGCAATTTTAACACCTTTTTGAATATTACAGCGTTCTTTTAATAATTGAGCTGCTTGATAAACATTGTTACGTCTATCTACCGGTAAAAAGGCTTTATTGGTTTCAATGATGATACGATCTTCTGGCAGCTCTTCTATTGTCAAACGGTCTGCTAAATCAACACTAGCCATGACCATCTCCAATTCATGATAGCCATCTGGGCGTTTGTATAAAACATCTAAGCCTAGGTTGATTTTTGCAGGTGCTTTTTCAATGATCTCCATCTTTCCACCTACCTTTCTCTTTTTGGCAATTTCCGCTAAAAATGCCACAATCGTTGTGTATTCTATCATAGCAGAAGATAATTGTATAGTTTAGGAAAAAACCTCTGAAAACGTTACTTTAGCGATATTTTTCTTTTTTCAAAGTATTTCTAAGACTATTCAAAATATTTGAAGAAAAATGAAGTTGGACCTACAATAGAAGTAGAAAAAGAAAGGTGTGATAAAAATGGCAGATTTATTCCCACGTAGTTTTTCTGATGGTGAAGAAATGATTGGACGTTTGATGAATAACTTCTGGCAAGATCGTTCCTTAGCCACTGATATTAAAGAATTTGACAGCTACTATGAAGTGAAAGCTGATCTTCCTGGCATTAGTAAAGAAGATATTAAAGTGACCTATGCAAATGATACTTTGACCATTCGTGCCAAACACACCGCCAACAATGAAGAAAAAGATGATGACGGTCACTATTTACGTCGCGAACGGACAAGTAGTACTTATGAACGTAGCTTTGCTATGAAAGATATTGATGAAGAAAATATTAAAGCGGCGTTTGATAATGGCGTGTTAACTTTAGAGTTACCAAAGAAAGTTGTCAAAGAAATTCATGGAAAAGATATTCCAATTGAATAAACTGACGGCTTTACTAAAAAATGCTTACTGACGCTAAATGGCCGTAGTGAGTGTTCGATATAAGTGATATTTAAGGGTAATAATGGCTGTGACAAGTCTGTTGTCACGGTCTTTTTTTAAATAAAAATAAAGGAGTGACACGATGGATTTTGATGTTTTATTTTTAGGTAGTGGTCAAGGTGCTTGGAATGGTGCAATTCCAATGGCAAAAGCAGGTCTAAAAGTTGGTGTAGTGGAAGAAGGTCTTTTTGGTGGTGTCTGTACAAATCGTGGTTGTAATGCCAAGATTACGCTTGATCGCCCAGTGGAAATTTTACGCCAAGTGGAGGAGTTAAAAGGACGCGGTTTTGATAGTCTTCCCACTTTGAATTGGCATGATTTAATGGCACACAAACATGAAGTTATCGATAGCTTAGCCCAAGGCAATAAGGACAAATTAGAAAATGCCGGCGTTCAAACAATTATCGGCCATGGTTCATTTATTGATAGTCATACAATCGCTGTAGCAGACAAAACGTATACTGCTGACAAAATTGTTATCGTTAGTGGTCGCCTTCCCCATCGTTTGGATATTGTCGGTAGTGAATTATTTCATGATAGCACTGACTTTTTAGTAACAGAAGAGATGCCAGAGAAAATAACTTTTATTGGCGGAGGGTACGTCGCCATGGAATTTGCCACAATTGCGAATGCTTTTGGAAGTGATGTAACTGTTATTTTACGAGGAGAGAGCATTCTCAAAGATTTCCATCAACCTTACGTCCAAGAAGTTGTTGCCGATTTGAAACGTCGCGGAGTAAAATTTCAAAAAAATATTACTTTAGAATCAGCGGAAAAAACTGAAAAAGGAATTGTTTTACATGGAAAAGAAGGCTACCAACATACTACTGACTATGTTTTAGATGCTACTGGTCGACTACCACAAACCCAAAACATGAATTTTGAGGGTATCGGGTTAGATTTTGATCCAATCAAAGGAATTTTTGTCAACGAATTCTTAGAAACCAATGTCTCAGGTGTTTATGCTACCGGGGATGTATTAAATAAGACACAGCCTAAAATCACCCCAGTTGCGGCGTATGAATCCCAATATTTAGCCCGCTTATTTACGGGGAAAACAAAAGAGCCAATTACTTACCCACCAATTGCTCAAAACGTCTTCACTTCCCCACGGATTGCAACAGTTGGGGTTACGCCAGCAGAAGCAAAAAAAGCGCCGGAAAAATATAGCATTACGGCCGTTGATTACGCTCAAAAAGATTGGTTTCATCAAGTAGGAAATGATACCATTAATAAAATCACCTTTATTCACGATCAAGAAGGATACTTAGTCGGGGTAACAAATGTTGGTAACGATGCTGTCGAAACCATTAATGGTCTATTAGATGTGATTAACGCCAAAATTAAGGCTCCAGACCAAGAAGAGCTCATTTATATCTTCCCAAGCATCGCCCATTCTTATATGAAATATATCTAAACGAAAAGCAAAACAAACTCAGGTAGCCGGCTAGCGATAAGCTGGCATTATATTAGATTGGCTTTCAAATTTCTTGAGATTTTAGTTTATTGCCGGCGAGAACTCATTGATGAGGCTAGACAACCAGAAAAGCTGGATATAGTGACTAGTTCTTGAGAAAAATTTCATAAAATAATCATTTAACTAAAAAAATAGTAACTCTGCTCGTTTTTTCCAGCAGAGTTACTAGTTTGCTTTTTATTCTACTACCTCAACTTCACCTATTTTGGTTTGTTGGGCGATTTCACCGGTTTTATTTAAATTGAAACCGGCTATTTTTTCAGTGTTGGTGAAAGCGACCACGACATCTGTTTTTTTGCCTGCATCTAACACTTCATTTAAATCCATCAGTGATAAGAGGGTTTCTGGCGTAACGGAATCGCCAACTTTAACTTTTACATCAAATGGTGCGCCGTTTAATTCCACTGTGTCTAGACCCATGTGCACCAAGACTTCTGCACCAGCTGGCGTTGTAATGCCAATCGCATGTTTGGTTTCAAAAACACTCACGACTTTACCAGTTACAGGAGCATAAATTTCTTGGGCTTTTGGTTTAACCGCAAAGCCATCTCCCATCATTTTTTGTGAAAAAACAGGGTCAGATACTTGCCCGATTGCGATAACTTCACCTTCAACGGGCGCATAAATTTCTTCTTTTACTACCACACCTGGCGCATTATCTGAAACACTTGCACCTTGTGTAGCATGTGTTACGCTAACAGCAGGGCCACCAGCTGTTGCCATCGCTAAGCCACTTTCATCTAATTGTGGTTCTAATTTATTTAAAACTTTCACTTTACGGAAAACATACGTCATAACAAATGTAATTACGATAGTGACGATCATGGAAATAAATACCATTGGATAATTTTCAATTTTAAATGATAAAAATCCAGGTAATCCGCCAACGCCAATACCTAACGCACGAGTATTGGTGATTGTAATTAACATACCGCCAATAGCTGAGCCGACCATAGCCGCAACAAATGGATAAACATATTTCAAATTAATCCCAAACATGGCAGGTTCTGTAACCCCAAGATATGCAGAAATTGTTGCTGGTACAGAAATTTGTTCTTCTTTTTTGTTACCGCGGTGTTGGAAGTAAATCGCTAATACAGCCGTACCTTGTGCGATATTTGAAAGCATGATCATTGGCCATAAGTTAGTAGAGCCAAAGTCAGCTACTAATTGTGAATCAATCGCTAAAGTCGTGTGATGCAGTCCGGTAATAACTAATGGTGCATACAAACCACCAAATACTAAACTGAATAACCAGCTAAATGATGAAGACAAGCCTGCGTTTACCACATAAGAAATGCCAGAACCAATTTTCCAACCAATTGGGCCTAAAATCATGTGAGCTGCTAAAATAGTTGGTAATAATGAAAATAACGGTACAAAGATCATTGAAACAGCTTCTGGAATGTGTTTTCTAAAGAAGCGTTCTAAATAAACTAACATAAAGCCAGCTAACATTGCTGGAATCACTTGTGCTTGGTAACCAATTTTTTCAATAGTGAAAAAGCCAAAATCCCATGTCCAGTTTTGAGCAATATCTGCGGCACTGGTACCATTTACAGCATAAGCATTTAATAATTGCGGTGAAACCAAAGTAATCCCTAAAATAATCCCTAAAATTTGAGTGGTGCCCATTTTACGCGTAATGGACCAAGTAATCCCTACAGGTAAGAAGTGGAAAATCGCTTCACAAGGCAACCATAAAAAGCCGTTCACACCATTCCAAAAAACTGAAGATTCCGTAATCGTTTGACCACCTAACATATCAAGTGGTACACCTTCTAAAAAGTTACGAAGACCTAACATCAAACCACCGACGATAATCGCTGGTAATAACGGGGTAAAGATTTCTGCTAAAACACCGATCAAACGTTGGGCTAAATTTTGATTTTGTTTAGCGGCAGCTTTACTTGCTTCTTTTGAAACACCTGAAATACCAGATACTGCCGAAAAATCATTATAAAAATCAGGCACTTCATTACCAATGATCACTTGAAATTGACCAGCATTGGTAAATGTTCCTTTGACACTAGGCAAATCTTCAATGGCAGATACATTTGCTTTACTGTCATCGTTTAAAACAAAGCGCATCCGTGTAACACAGTGGGTAACTGCGGCGATATTTTCTTTACCGCCTAAATCTTTCAACAATTGTTCAGCATCTTGTTGGAATTTCCCCATTGTTAAAACCCCTTTCATTTTTTAAAACTTGTATATATAAGTTCATCAACTGTCTATATCATACCTTGACCACGATTTTTTTGCAAGCGTTTTATTAAGAAGAAACAGTATTTTCTCATTTTCAAAAAAATAACTACCTTATTTAAATCGCGTCATTATCGCACGTATAAAAACACTGATTTTTTTTATTTTAACAACCCCCATAATTATCATTATATTTTAAAATTACTTTCCACACTTGAAATCGTTATCAACATATCTTATAATTATATTGCATGTATAGACAAGTTAAAGAGAGGAGCATTTTATGAAACTGGCAAAGATAAATACACAAACCGCTGATTGGCAGTTAGAATTACCCACAGAAAATTTAACCTTTACAGGCGCTCCGGCAGAAAAAGCACAACAATTGTTAGACACTTTAGCAAATACTGCGATTGCAGGAGGCATTCTGACAGGAGAGGAGGTTTTACTCGCCCAACCTGAAGGAATTTTTGAATTAAGTCAATGGCTAACTGAAAAACTCAACCTACCCTTTGTGCCCGCCACTGAAGACTTCAAAACCGCAGCAGAAAATTTAAAATGGCAAGTTACCTATCACGGCTATCGCCCTGGAAAAGATGAGTATTCCGTTGAATCTCTTTTAACTGTGGGCAATGGATTCATGGGTTTAAGAGGAACCATGCCCGAAATGGAAATCAGCGATGAACACTATCCAGCTACTTATTTGGCTAGTCTTTATAATACTGCTGCATCTGTTGTTTCTGACCAGACAATTTACAACGAGGATTTTGTCAATGCACCTAATTTGCAAAAAATTTATTTAATTGTCGATGATGAAAAAATTGCTTTTGAAAAAGAGCAAATAAAAAAATTGACCCGCACACTTCACTTAAAAACGGGCTTATTTCATGCAAATGCGATCGTTACCACCAAAACAGGAAAAGAAATTGCTATTACCGTTAAAAAGATTGCCAATATGCAACAGACTGAACAATATAGTCTGCAATATGCTTTTATGCCTTTGAACTTTTCGGGTACTATTACGCTTGTTTCAGAATCAGATGGAGATGTTTACAACTACAATGTGGCTCGCTATCGTAGTTTGACAAAAAATCATTTGGATATTGTCAATTTAGAAGCTAAGGCAACAAAAGCACTCTTAGTCGCGAAGACTAAAGCTTCACAAATTACCGTCACGCAATATTCTGAACTTTTTAGTCAAAATATTGATTTAACGCAATTAGAAAATACGCTAGCAGAAAAAGTTGTGCGACAAAAATTAACCATTTCGGCTAAAGAAAATACTTGGTATACCCTAGACAAAACCGTCAGTGTTGCCCAAAGACGCAAAGAAGAAACACCTCTTCACATCGATTTAGATCAGGTGTCTTTACCAGCGTTTGAAAAAAGTGCAGCAGAATCTGCTGCTGCTTGGCAAATTTTGTGGGATAAAGCAGCGATTACCGTTACCGGAGATTTAATGAGTCAAAAGTTATTAAATCTTCATACCTATCACCTTTTATCTTCTGCTTCGCCAAATGGCAATAAGGGGCTGGATGCTTCTATTACCGCTCGTGGCTTACATGGAGAAGCTTATCGTGGCCATATTTTTTGGGATGAATTGTTTATTTTACCTTTTTACATTATTCATTTTCCTAAAACAGCGCGGGAGATTTTATTGTACCGCTATCGTCGGTTACCAGCGGCTAAGATTGATGCCAAAAAAGCCGGCTATAAAGGGGCAATGTTCCCTTGGCAATCAGGCTTAGATGGTACCGAGCAATCACAAGAGCTGCATTTAAATCCGATTAGCGGCAAATGGAAAGAAGATCACAGTCGCCTGCAACGCCATGTTTCTTTAGCGATTGCTTATAATATTTGGCAGTATTTTAACAATGCACAAGATGAAGATTTCATGAAACAATATGGGTTAGAACTATTGTTAGAAATCGCGCATTTTTGGGAAAGTGCTGCTCAGTGGGATGAAACATTGCAACGTTACACGATTGATCATGTGATGGGGCCAGATGAATTTCACGAAAGCTACCCTAATGCCAAAAAAGGCGGTTTGAAAAATAACGCCTATACCAACATGATGGTCGTGTGGCTATTTGAAGAAATTGAACGTCTGCAAGAACTTTTACCAACCGATTTTCTAGCTGCGGTGGAGAAAACTGGCTTAACTACAGAGACATTGGAAAAAATGGCTACAATCAAAAATAAATTAGCTTTAGAAATCAACGATGAAGGCATTATCGCGCAATTTGCCGGTTATTTTGACTTAAAAGATTTGGATTGGGACTATTACAAAGAAAAATACGGCAATGTTTACCGGATGGATCGCATTTTGAACGCTGAAGGACGTTCTGCTGATGAATATCAAGTTGCCAAACAAGCCGATAGTTTAATGATTTTCTACAACTTTCCCCAACAGAAAGTCAACGAAATCTTACAAGACTTAAACTATAATCTGCCAAAAGACTATGTAACAAAAAACTTGGCTTACTATCTTGCCCGTACGTCTCACGGTTCGACTCTATCTCGAGTCGTCCATGCTCAACTAGCTGCCATGGTAGACGATCAAGATTTGGCTTGGCAATTATATCAAGAAGCACTTTACTCAGATTATCGCGATATTCAAGGGGGAACAACTGCAGAAGGCATCCACGCTGGGGTCATGGCAGCTACACTTTACATTCCATTGACCACTTTTGCCGGTTTGGATATTCGCCAAGAAGTCTTAAACTTAACCCCAAATTTACCAAAAGCTTGGACGTCTCTAGCCTATAAACTAAAAATTCGGGGAGTTCACTTTGATATTGCTCTAACCCACAACGATATTACAATCACAGCTGATGAAACGATTACGATTCAAGTTTGTGGTAAACCTGTTACACTAAATGCAGGCAGTAAAACAATTGTGCCTTATAAGTAAGGTACGCTAGATAAAATGAAGAAAAGCGAGTATTTGCTCAGCTTTTAGATAAAAAAGGAAATGAGGAAAAAGTTTATGAAAAAAGGTTTTATCTTTGATTTAGATGGTGTTATTACCGATACTGCGAAGTATCATTTTATCGCTTGGCGTAATTTAGGCGCGAAGATTGGCGTCGATGTTGATTTAAAATTCAACGAACAATTAAAAGGCATTAGTCGCATGGATTCCCTTGATCGAATTTTGGCTCATGGTGGTAAAGAAAAAGACTTTACGCTAGAAGAAAAAGAAGCATTAGCCGCGCAAAAAAATGATGAGTATGTAACATTATTACAATCCCTAACCCCTGCTGATTTATTACCTGGTGTGAAAGAATTTTTAGACCAAGCAAATACAAAAGGCGTTCCTTGCGCGATTGCCTCAGCTTCAAAGAATGCTCCTTTTATCTTAGAAAAATTAGGCGTTAAAGATCAATTTGCTGGTATCGTCGATCCTGAAACGTTACACAAAGGTAAGCCAGATCCTGAAATCTTTATTAAAGCCGCGAAACTTTTAAATATTAAACCAGAAGAAGCAGTTGGTTTTGAAGATGCTCAAGCTGGAATTGATGGCATTAAAGCTTGCCACATGTTTGCAGTCGGTGTTTTATCTGGTGAACCATTACATGGCGCAGATATAACTTGCCATGAATTAACCGAACTGAACATGGATGAATTGTTACAAAAGTAGCCATAAAAACACCACTATTTGTACGCTTTACAATGATATACGTCAAAATAGCGGAATTTCACCAAAGAAAGTTGCTTTTTAGCAAAATGATTTCTACAATGAGGACTGGGAGGGGACGTAATGAATAAATTTCGGGAGATTTTTTTAGACTTGGAACAAAAGATTCTAAATGGTGAGTATCCCCCACAATCATTGTTACCAAGTGAAAATCAACTGATAAAGGTATACAATGTCTCACGGGAAACCGTCCGCAAAGCGTTGAATTTATTAAAAGACGCAGGTTACATTCAAAAAAAACAAGGCAAAGGTTCTATCGTCTTAGATATTAATCGATTTGATTTTCCTATTTCTGGTCTAACCAGTTTTAAAGAATTACAAGAAGCACAACATATCCCTAATGAAACCAAAGTAGTAGAACTAAAAAAAGTCGCAGTCTCGCCCAGCCTCAGTCAAAAAACCGACTGGCCGGTAGCAAGTGAAGCTTGGAAATTGGTTCGTCAGCGTAAAATTGATGGTGAAGTGGCTATTTTAGACCGTGACTATCTGGCTTTAAACATTATTCCTGAGCTACCTATAAAAAAAGCAGAAGATTCACTTTATGGCTATTTGGAAAACGATTTGGGTTTAGGTATTGCTTACGCCCAAAAAGAAATTACCGTAGAGCCCGTTGATAAAGAAATCAGAGAATTAATGGAATTGTCCTTAGAAGACCAACACGCTGTTTTTGTCCGTAGTTTAGTCTTTTTGGAAGATACCCGCTGTTTTGAATACACGGAATCTATCCACAAATTAGACAAATTCCGTTTCTTAGAATTTGCCCGTCGACGTAAGGCCTAAATTTAAAAAGCGTAACAACTCACCAGACTGCTTCAAAAAGCTTTAGATAAACGCTAGAGCTTTTTGAAGGTCTTACTGTCAGTTGTTACGCTTTTTTATTCTTCTAAAATGACTTCTTCTACTAGGGTTGGCCCTTTATTTTTTCCGCGGCCAATTAGACGGAGCAGTTGGGCTGCAGCCAGATAAAAGCTACTTCCTTTCAAATAAGCAAAATAACACCCTTCCCACTGTGTCACATATTTTTGTTTTCCACTGAAGTTATCTTGGAAATTATAAATTGCATTGCCATAATTATAAATAATATTCATCATTCTCTCTTCTAAAAAGGCAAATGGACCTTCGCCAACTTGAGCTAGTGGTACCATGCCCAAATCAACTTTTTTATATCCTTCTGCTTCCCAGCTAGCTAGCATCCCCAAAACCAAAAAGTTCGCCAACTCTTTAGGTGCTTGCGGTAAAATACGCAATAAATCATACGAAACCCACTCGCTAGAAATCGCCTGTTGGGTAATAAAGCCTACAATTTGTTTTTCATGATTAAAGGCGACTGCCACCGGACTTTTTTGTAGATAGTCTGTGTCAAAACGGCCGTTACCAAAATATTTTTCACCTTCGCCGTTTAGCCAAGCTGTTGAGACTGTAGCTAATTGTGGTAGCAGTTCTGCCGGTACTGTTTCGTATTTTTTAAAAGTATAGCCTTGAATACTTAATTTGCGATAAACTTCTTGTTGCAAATAATCCGATTTGCCTAAATACGCTGTCCCTGTTTCGCCAATTTTAGCAAATTGGAACCCGAGGTCATGAAGTTTTACCACAAATTTTTCACTAATTTTGTAAAAAGCCAGTTGATAACCTTGTTTATCCGCGGCGACCATGAAGTCTTGGGTCGCTTTTTGCCAAAGAGTTTTATCCCCAATCGGATCACCTAAAATAAAACAACGATTACTTTTTATTTGATAACCAAAAACTACCCGATCTTGCCCATTCACTTGATAATAATAATAGCGGTAACCGGAAAGTTCCAACCGTTGACTAGACTTCGTACCGCCGTAACGTCTGAGGATGTTTTCAAAACGAGTCGCATCAAACGCTTCTCCTAAAGTTGTAGTACTTCGGCTCAAATACTGCTGTAAAGATAACAATGTCAATACACCGACAGCTAAACCAATCATCCCTGAAATCCAAACATCATCAGAAGGGAATAAAACAAATTGACCACCCATTAGGTTGGTATTCCACCACTGTCCACTATGAAACCCTGCCACTGCATAAGCAATCAGTAACGTCCCAAATAATGTAACATCAAAAATAACCGCACCCCAAGAATAGACGAATTTTTCCCGATAGAACTCTTTGCGGGCTAACCAAACAGCCAGTAAGATTAAACAATAAACAATCATCAACTGTATAGAGCGGGTGCGAGAAATCGTATTAACAATCCCAAAAATCAAGACGACTAAAGTAGGCAAATAAGCTTTTTTCACTTTGCTATATAAGCCTCTGGCAAGGCCTAGTAAGACAAAGCCGATTAATAAATTCAACGTCTGATCTAAAAAATTAAAAGAAAACGGCAGTAAAAATTCGAAAATCTTACTCAGGTTGGATAAATTGGTGACTGTTGAAAGCAACACCATCATAATACCTGCAAAATAAACTGCCACCACTACAATAATATGGGCAATACGCTGCAATACTAGGCGGGGTAAATTATTAAAGAAGCGATTGAGTTTTACTCCTGTTTGGGAAACAAATAAGATTAAACCACTTAAAAAAGGCAGTAAATAATAAAAGAGCCGGTAATACAACAACCAGACTACCGTTTGATTTTGAGATAAACCTAACTGTCCTAGCCCCAAAATCATTAACACATCAAACGTCCCCATCCCACCAGGAACCATCGTCAGCATCCCAATTAAAGTCGCAATCAAAAACATCGGATAGACTTCAGCTAAAGCTACATCTAATTGCATCAAATACCCGATACCTAAAAAAACAGCCAGTGCTCCTGCCCATTGACAAAATGAAGTCAGTGCCAGTTGTATCACACGCAAGGGAAAAAGATCATGAAACAATTTTTTACGTCGCAAATACGTCAACGTAAAGAGTGCCGGTGCATATAAACTCCCCCCCACCAGCCAAATCCAATAATTACGAAAATGACTAGTATGATGAAGTAAAAAAATATCCACCAGTAACCACAACGACCAAATCGATAAACCACTAAACATGAAAAATGCGACCTTTGAAACAGTGGCTAAAACTTTTTTGCGATCAAAACCTTTACCATAAAAATTACTCCGCAAACTCGCTCCGACAATGCCACCAAAACCAGCTAGATTATTAATCGTATTGGTCGTCCAAGCGGCAATAAACCAACTTCCTCGCGGCATTTTTTTTCGCCCAGCTTCTTCTAGGACGTTAATTGTTACCCAGTCATAGCCAAGCATCGGTAAAACCCCGACAAAGCCTAATAAAGCCATTAAAACCAAGGTAGTATTGGCTTGTTTTGCCATCGTTTGTCCCACCTGCGCCCAACTCATACCGTGGGCAATATTTGCGACTTGATTGGTGACAAATATTAAAATAGAGCCAAAGAAAATTAAACGTAATAAAAGGCTATGGTTTTTTAACCAGCTCATCAACTGCTTTAGTTTCTCTTTCATAAAGTTTCTCCTATCTTTACTACCAAGCCAGTCTGTTCACTGCTTTTAGTATGTACTAAACGAGTGATTTTATTTCACGCGTTTTTCAATTGTTGATTTTAACTTATTTCTTTAGTTTTATGGTAGCCTAAATAACGTTTTTTTACCAACTATGTTACGAGAAAGTGAAAGTTGAATTTTTTCTTTATTCTGCTTTTCCCCTATATTCGACTATCTTTTCTTACGCTAAGAAAGTAAAATGAGAGTAGCGTAATCTACATTTATTTTTAGGAGGTCATGATGAGAAAAGAACAGCTACAAAAAAGAAAAGCCCAACAAGCCGCGCAAACACGTCAATTTATTATCATTATGAGTTTACTTTTTGCAGCTCTTGTTGCTAGTCTACTGTTAAGTGTTTTTGTAATTCAACCCACACCAAAAAATCAAGCACAGCAGACAAACACTGTACATAAAACAAAAAACGATAAAGAAGCTAAAACGAAAGCTAAAAAGACAAAACACGCCACCATTACAGCAAGTGGTGATATGCTCTATCACGATATTGTGTATCGCAGTGCCGAAGATGGGCAAGGTTACGACTTTAAAAATGATTACGCACAAATTTCACCTTTATTAAAAAAAGCCGACTTGTCTTTAGGGGATTTTGAAGGCACAATCAACCCTGAGCGTGAATTATCTGGCTATCCAATGTTCAATGCCCCCACAGCTGCAGCTGACGCTATTAAAGCGGCTGGTTTTGACGTCATTGATTTAGCCCATAACCATATTTTAGACACTGGTTTAGAAGGGCTTCATTCCACCGTTGCCGCTTTTCAAAATATCGGACTAGACACAATCGGTGTGAAGACCGACACCACCGAAGATATTTTAGTCAAAGAAGTAAATGGGATAAAAATTGCTTTATTGGCTTACGCTTATGGGTTTAATGGCATGGAAGCGACAATTACCGAAACAGAATATGAGAATCATTTGAAAGACTTAAATATGGAAAAAGTCGCCAAAGATTTGAAAAAAGCCGAAAAAATTGCCGATATCACGATCGTCATGCCACAAGATGGCGTGGAATACGCCTTAGAGCCAAACGAAGAACAACAAACAAAATACCGCCAAATGATTGATTTGGGCGCAGATATCATCTTTGGAGGGCATCCCCACGTGGCAGAACCCACCGAAACAATCAAAAAAGATGGCGAAAATAAATTTATCATTTATTCCATGGGTAATTTACTCTCAAATCAGCGCTATGAATCCGTACAGAATTACTGGACAGAGCGGGGCGTCATTATGGAAGTGGCCATAAAAAAAGAAAATGATAAAACTACAATTGAAAAAGTCATCGCCCACCCCACTTGGGTAGATAGAGAACCGATTGCCGGCCGCAGTTACCAAGATGCTATCTACGGTACTGTCCAATCTCAAGATTACCAAGTATTCTTAGCCGAAAACTATCTTCCCGGTGCCAAATACGCCAAATCTGTCCCTGAAACAAAACGCAAACGGATTGAAACTGCGTATCATGAAATGAATGACTTGTTAAAGATTGATTGGAAGTAGAATCTTTAAACTTTCTTGCCCGTCTAAAAGTAATTGCAGGCTAAAACCAACTGTCTTTTTAAACATATTTTTAAATTTCATTGCTATAAAAGACAAAAACCTCGTAGAAAAGTTTTCCTATTCTTAGCTGTTAGTAGACTAGCTTTTAAGGATAGGAGAATTCTACGAGGTTTTTTATCTTAATAAGGGTGGGATAGGAACATAAACCAACTTCTAATTTGGCACATCTGATAATGTCCAAGTCAGTTGCCCTTGATATGTGCCCTCTTTTGCTTTGGTCACATCTGAATCTAACGCTAGAAAAGATTTATCTTTATCAATTTTATATTCTTTCGTACCAGTACCAAGTAAAGGACTAGTTGATGTTAAGGAATTACTTTCATTTAAACCCAAAGTGATACTACCATTAATCGTTGATTCTTCAGCTGTATCCCCTTTTAAATTGAAACCACCCACAGCTAGCGCCAATTTCCAGTTACCATTTATCCGAGTGTCTGTCACTTGTATAACCCCAGCGTTTGTCCCATCTGATGGCAAGGAATTATCACTTATGTCAAAACCGTCTAGTTTAAGTTGACTAGTATTTGACCCTAGTTTAATAGTGCCAAATTTTAAATTAGGTATTTGAGAAAGTTCAAGGGTTCCTGAAATTACTACATGGGTAGAAGCTGTAATTTGATTGTTGTTATCATACGTATAAACAATAGTAAAATCACCAGGTTTACTTGTATCAATTTTTTTAATCGATTGTTTCGCACTATCATAATATTCAACACTTACTTTTCCTAGTTCCTGCTTAAAATTAGCCTTTTCTGTTTCACTAGGAGCGTCACGTCTGAAAGTTTGTCCCTCATGGTTCGTAATGGTTGTGACAAAACTTTTGGCGACATCATCAATGGAAGTATTCAATGGAAATACTTCCTCCCTTTCAGCAGTAATATCTGCCTTTTCCAAACTACTACTGTCGCCAAAACCAAACTGCCAGAAGGTTCCTCCGTCAAGTTTTTGGTTTGTGATAACACTGGCGTAAGGAGCTATTATTTTACCACCGAAAGTTGTTGTATTATTGATATTTGTTGCTTTAGGAAAATTCCAAATGACATTGACACCGTTTAAAGTATAGCCGCCGCCAATATTTATTTTACCGGTATTATTGGTTACATTTACAACGACTGTATCTGTATCTTTAGTAAAACCTGAAAAGTCGATTGAACTTGGAAAGTTCTCTGAGTCTTTCAAATCCAAGTTATAAACATAAGTATTGGATTGATTTTCCACTTTATATTGAGGATCACTACTAATAGTAGTCTTACTCGCATTTACCGTATAATCTTTACCTTCACCCAATTGTTGCAAATAGGCTGACTGATTATTATTAGCAGTAGTAAAATCCTGAATCGTTAAACCCGCATTGTTTAAAACGGTGTCGAAATTTTTAAGCTTTCCAGTTGTTAAACCCGTGATAGCTCCATTCCCCGTTGGACGCGGTGTACTATAATCTGATGTCTGGTTTTGAAGTGAATAGTTCGAGTATACTCCCTTTTCCTGACTAGTATTAAAGTTGATTGTATTATTTAAAATATATAATGGGCCATTAACAATCGAACCATAGTTTGCTGTTTTAGAATCTTGAATTTCAGCACTGGCATTTTTAACGCTTAATCCACCATTAATAATTGCCATTGATCCTGTAAAGCCGTAATTGACAATTTGTACACCGCCAATAGAAAATATATCGTACGTGTTCAGCCAGTCTTGGATCTCAGCAACATTTTGAAAATTGTTCTCACTAAAACGTTTCGTTCGGTCTAAAAAATCAGTGCTTAGGTCGGCTGTTTTTTCTGTAGAACTGGTTGTTGTTTCCCCACTGCTAGTAGTTGTAGTTTCTGTATTCGTTGTTGCTTGATTACTTGTACCAGTACTACTGGCGGTAGTCTTATTGGTACTGGCTACTGTGTCTGTCTGACTAGTTGCTGTCAACTGTGCAGCAGGCCTTATTTCGCTATTTGCAGTTGCAGAATTTTCAGTTGTAGCAGCTACATCAGTGCTACTCATCTGTTCTTGTTCACTGGCAAAGGCAACAAAAGGAGATTGCAAGAATAAACCTAAAATTAAACTCAACGAAATAATTTTTTTCATATATTATGCTTCCTTTCACCTTGTTGCGACTCTTTTTTACGCCAAAATAATAAAATCAATAAAATACCAAATAAGACTATCTCACAGCCAATAATACTCAAAAAAAGTTTTTTTTGAAAACCAAGTTTGGGTAGTAAAGCCGTTGTTGTCTGTGTTGGCACACCAATTAGATAGTTTTGTTTGCCATTGGGAACCGCAACTGGTAGGTTAGGTCCTTTTTGATTATCAATAACGGTAAAAGATACGTGACTTGTATTCTTTTGGGCAAAAGTTTCCATGGTAAACCCCCGCACTGCCCCGACAAAAATCGCTAGGGTTAATAAGAAAATGCCTATTCTCTTTTGCCTCTTTTTATTTTTCACCATCTTTATCTTGTCCATCTTCTCTCCGTCTCCGCCCTAAAATAAAGGCTAAAATCACTAAGATTAAAACAAGCAGAACAGCAATTAAAATGTACAACCATAAATAATTTTTCTCAGGCAGGCCAACCGCTTCTTCATTGATTTTTTGTAAACCTTCATCGGCAATCGTAAAGTCTTGTTCAAACTTCCATTCTTTTTTACCCGAAGTAGCAACTAAACTTAAATGATACTCGCCAGCTTCGATTGGTTGGTTTTCCCAATCAATCGCAAAATCATAATTGGAGTTTGGTGCCATATCTTGATTTTCTTTTTTAGTCGCTTTATAAACTTTATCGCTACCTTTTTGATAGATCTTAGCATCGACTGTCATTTCGCCAAAAGCTTGTGGCTTAATATTTTGCAAGTTAGCAAAAACAGCGGTGCGACTGTTATCAAGTCCAGGTTTAATCGTGTTCAGCTTCAATTCTGGCTCAACTTTTGTTTTTAAATCTTCCCGTAAGGCAACCCCTAAAACTAGCGCATAGCGATTATTTATGCGCAGTCCACTACTTTCTTGGTTGTCATCTTCTCCTTGTCTTAACGCATAAAAGCCCCCTAAAATCATTCCTTTAAATGAAGTTTTAGGCACATTCAATGTAAAGGTAACGTTTTTGACTTCTTTTGCTTTCAAGGTTATCTCTTGTGGCTTAGAAAAAAGTTCAGGAATCGTGTATTGCGCTGTATTATCTTTAGGATAATCGTATTGTGAATATTCAATTACACCATTTTTGTTAGTAAAAGCGGGATTTGGTGAAACTTTTAATTTCATCGCTTCATTTTCCAAATTGGCAAATTTAATCGTTAAATCTTGTTTATCCCCAGGTTTTACTTGCAGATCAAAATACGTACTGTTACTAACTTGATTGTCTGGAATCGCTGCCTCCATGGTAAAACCCGCACCCTCATCAGCGTGCACCTGTAGTGGGAGCATAAAAAGGGTAACCAGCATTACCAAGCCTAATAAAACAGTTTTATTTTTCTTCATTAAATCTCAACATCCTTTTTTGTTATCAGGGGTGCCCTACAGTTTTCATCACAACAAGTGTCTATCTGATAAAGACCCGAACGCCAAAACGTTCGGGTCTTAATTACATTTTAGTGAATACTGTTATAATCTTCTAGTTATTTGCTTCTATCTTATTTAGCAGCAGAAGCATCAAAAGTATTGCCAAGAGTCCATGTAATATCTGCTTGGTAAGTACCAGCTTTTACTGTAGAAGTTTTATCAAATGACAAAGTAGTACCTTCTACTTTAGTTCCATCAGTGCTCTCAGTAGGTAAAACAATTTCAAATTTATTTAATCCTAATCCAGTTTTACCATCTGTTTCATTGGCAGATAAGACTGGAGATCCAACACCGGGTGTTAATTTAGCACTTGAAGCGTTAATAGGATTATCTGAGCCGTCATCTTTATACGCTAAATTTAATTCAGCAGCTTTTAAAGTAGCTCCAGCTCCAGAAGTTGTTTTAAAATCACTTAAATTTGCTGTTAAATTCCAACCACTTGTTCCCCCACGATAATCGGATACTTGTAATTTAAGATCAGAATCGCCATTTTTAGCCGTTTTACCTTTTGAAGTCACAGTATCATCATTTGTAACTGTGCCACTAGTTAATTTTAACTCTACATTGCCTGTTGCAACATCTTTAACACTAGTACTGGCAAATTTTAAATCTGGAACTTTATCTAATGTTAATCCACCAGCTTCACCGCCACCTTCGCTACCGTCACCAGGTTTTACTGTAAACTCAGCTGTTGATACTTTTTGATTATCATTTGTTGCAGCATCATCTGCTGCAAAAACAGAACTACTTCCACCAACAAGTGCCAATAATGCTACGCTAGAAACTGTTAAACCTTTTAAAATGTTTTTCATCCTAAATTTTCCCCCTTAATTTACCATTACCTTATTTATAAAAAGAACAGGATTAACCGATCATGTTCTTTTTTTATTTTGGCGAAGTGCCAAATAAATCACACCAATTAAAACGATTCCCAACAAAACAGCGATGCCAATTAACCAAAGATACGGTATTTGTGTTGTAAGATTGGCTGCTTGATTAGTAGCATCCACTTCTTTTTTTGAAAGTGTAAATTGTTGATCCACCACAAATTGCTGGTCGCCTACTTTAATCACACCTGATAAGTGATAATTACCAGCTGCTATGGGTTCACCTTGGAGTGAGATACCTTTTTCAAAAGTGCTATAAGGCGCTAAGTTCACCGCATTTTGCGTCAAATGCCACGTTTTATCCTGCAAATGTAAGAAACTTTCTCGCGTAATTTTGACATCAAAATCGGCAAATTGCTGTTGACCACTTTCATTTGTTGTTTGCACCATAAAAGCCGGCAAATCAGAAATTAACCCCGTTTTAAATTGGGTAATTTTGATAAAATCTTTTTCCCAAGCGCCCTTTGTTCCGGTTATTTGTATTGGGACAGTCGCAACACTTACATTTTCATCTAACACTTGGATTGCGCCAGTGAGCGTACCTTTAAGTTTAGAAGGTGTTTCAATTGCAACATTTAATGTCTGCGTTTTTTCCGCCCCAATTGTAAATGACTGCGCTTTGATAGCTGGCGCTACTTTAAAACTCTGATTGCTCACTTGTGGTGTCTTACTTTGATACACAATTTTGCCACTCGTATCTGTGACAGGATCACTACCAAGTAACTGTAATGATTTCTCTGTTTGTGAGAAATTTGTTAAAGACAGCTTGACTTGATGTTTTTTGCCATCCGCGGGCAGAGTTACCGTAGCAGTAGTAATTGGTTGATTGTCTAGTAAAAGCGGTGTTAAAGTTAAACTATCCGTTGCTGCCTGAACAGGCAAAGCCAATGTCGTGAAAAAAAGCACGAGTAACATCCCAATAAAACGGTTGTTCTTTTTTTCCATAGTCTTCACCTCGCCCTTACTGCATTTCAAATTATATTGATTTTAAATGATTAATCAATTTATAAAATGTACATTAAACGAAAGAAAACGATTTATGCTACGTCTGCCATGGGCTGTGCAATTTTTTCAATTTGGATTTCACTTTTTTGCAAAAAGATGGTCTTAAAAAAAATTATTGTTATACTATTGGGGAACTGCTATTACTAAGAAGATAATAAACGCGGTTAAACAAAAGAGGAGGGCCACTGTGAAAAAAATATTTTTGTATCTGAGTTTGTTACTTTTAACGCTTGGAATAATGCTTGGAAGTTTTAGCTCTATCACTTATGCAACAGGAGCCGATTTTAGTGTGGCGCCAATTTTACCTGACAATCAAGTGGGAGATGCCAGCTATTTTGATATTCTTGTGGCACCGGGGAAAACTTATCCATTAAACCTGCAAGTACGCAATCAGAGCGATCAAGTTAAAACCTTACATATCGCGTTAAATCCTGCCCACACCAACCTTTATGGTCAATTGGACTATCAAAACAAAACCGTAAACAAGCTATCTGGGCCCAACTTGCCTGATCTTTTGACCGGCAAAGAAGAGGTGCGCTTAGAGCCAAATGAGACAAAAATTATTACGTATCAACTCACACTCCCTAAAGAAGCATTTTCAGGGGTATTAATTGGCGCATTTGTTATCCAAGACACGACAAAAAAAGCAGAAACTGACGGGATAAAAAATCAATTTGTCTATCAAATTGGTTTAAAAGTCCGCGAAGAAACAGCAAAAGCAAAAGCACAACTGACATTTACGAATTTAAGAATTAAAGACGAACAACTTTATATTGATGTAAAGAATAATTCAGCTGGCGATTTATCCCAAGTTGCATTTAGTGGCACTTTGTCAGGGAAAATGAGTGATCAATTCAGTCAAAAACTAAGTCTGGTTCCTTATAGTAAAGCGACCCTAATCTTGCCTTTTACTAAATTACAGGCAGGAGATTATCAATTAAAGTTAAATGTTGCGACTAGTGAAACTCACTATCAAAAAAATTTCCGCTTAGTAGAACAAGATGGCCAGCTCCACTTAAAAAGTAAAGTTACCCCAATACTTATTGCAAGTTTACTATTAGTAGGTTTATTAATAATAGGCGGCAGCATTTTTATTTTCTTTTGGCAACGTCAGAAAAAGGAGGCGTAAGATGGTTTTTGAAGAACTGCTTTTTGACAACAGCACTTTAATTAAATTGAAGATTTTCCGTAGTTTGTTACAACGGCCACCAGGGCAATACACGTATCAAGAAATCGGGGCAGAAACACAATTACGCTATAGTCAGTTAGCAAAAGGCCTGATAGAAATTGAAACAGATTTATCTCATGCCAATGTTTTAACACAATCTTTTTTGAAACCAAATGTTGGTGTCTTAACATCTGCTATTCAAATTACGCCAGATCAATATTTAGAAATGCTTTTAAACGAAAGTATCCCTTATCAATTTTTACTAGCAACATTAATTACACCAGATTTGGGGTTAGATGCATTTTGCCGCACTAATTTTATCAGCCGCTCCACCTTATCGCGAAAAATGCGCAAGTTTAGTCAGTTTTTAGAAAGTTACAAGCTAAAAATAAACTATCGTAATTTTTGTTTGGAAGGTTCAGAAGATAGAATCAGACTTTTTTATTATTATTTTATTTATCTGTGCCATCATAACTTAAGCTGGCCGCTAACAGTGACAAAAGAAGAGGCCCATTTACAAGTGGAAAAATTTGCCGACTTTTTCCCCCAACATGGGCTTTATGTCACCAATATTATGTTGACGATTTTTAGTGCCGTTTCAATCACGAGAATAAAGCAAAAACGTTTTGTTACACCAAACGCGCGGCTGGATTTTTTATTTATAATTAATCCCCATTATGATTTACAACGTTTTCGCGATACTTTTGACTTGGATCAAAAAAATGGACAAAATGAAGCCCGCTTTATTTATTTTATTTGCAATTTTTTCCCTTTTTATGAAGATCCCAAAGATCCTAATATCACAAAAAGTTTAGCGGCTTTTCAAGCGATAAGTAACCCCGTTTGGCAATTTGGCGATCGCATTGTTGCTTTTATTACTGATTCGCTACAGCTCCGTTTATCGCCTGAGATAAAAAATTTATTGTTAGCGAATTTGTACAATAGCCTACTGGCTTTTTATATTTTTGATGGTCCATTTCCGAATTTTGTCAGTTTTATTATCCCTAGTAGTCAACACACTGAAATTGAAATAGAACTGCAAAATAAACTTTATCTCTTTTTGAAAGAACAAACGAATTTACCTGAATTTCAGTATTTCAAAAACGCTATTTTGCCACTAGCAAAAGTGATTCGTCAGATCCTCTTTCCCCTTATTTTACGGGTCAGAGCGCAAAATCGCTTACGGGTTGCGGTTGCGGCCGAACCAAATTACCTGTTAAATTTTAATTTACTTAATTTTTTAAGAGAGCTAAGCTTTGTGGATACCTTTCTTTATCAACAGGAAGAAGAATACGATTTGGTGATTTCAACTCTCACAACCCTTCCAACCAAAGCACCCGTTTATTACTGGACCCACGGCACTGGCAACAAAAATTTTCCCCATCTTTACCAAGTATTAATGCATTATTTTATGCAAAAAAATGGCTTTTAATCGTGTAAAAAATAAAGAGAGTGCTCGGGGGATGAGCGCTCTCTTTATTTGGGGAACAATTTAAGAAAATCAATTGGAAATCATCTGTTGCTCTTTTTTTCGGGCTCTTTGTCAATCAGGACTGATGGAAAAGATTTAAGTGAAACCAAAACAGATG